>OLIJ01000017.1_pt1 | contig 252630 bp, 213 predicted proteins | sample 1609731 | NCBI WGS metagenome assembly OLIJ01 (sample SAMEA4350159, study PRJEB24818) | metagenome | biome: human; feature: gut; material: faeces | place: Denmark | collected 2013-09
GTGCTGTCGGCGTGGCCTTCATTGTTGGCTCCAACCAGTAAGCCGTTGGCCATGTTGCCGACAAACTGACCGCCGATATTACCGCCGGTACTGATACCTACACTCTGATGTTCAACTTTGAAATCGGCTTTATTCCCGATGTTACTGAAGCCCAGTATGCCAGTATCCAGTGTGTTTTTATCGGCTGTTGCGGTAGATGCAATCACCGCCCCATCAAGCTGGGTATGTTCGCCGGCGGTGATATCAAAACCACCTTTGCCTGCGAAGATGCCGGTCTGTTCCTGCACCGAGTCAAAGTTGCTGTGCATTTTGTCGCGGCTGGCATTGATGCTGGCACTGCCGGTCATGGAACCGAAATTGAAGCTGCCACCGACACTGGCGTCTTGTTGCTTAGAATCATAACGGTCACTGTCTTGCTGACTTTGCAGCAGCAGGTCACGGCCCACATCGGCCTTGACGGTTTCACCGCTGACCTGTGCACCTTGCAATACCGTATCGCGGCCACTGGTGATGTTGAGTTGGTTACCGGCATTGACCGTCGTTTCAGTATGAGTCAAGCCGTTGCCGCTTTCGCTGCCTTTGCCCTTGTTCAGACTGGCGGATATATTAATGCCCCAGCCGCCCTGACCGGCACCTATTCCTATCCCCAATGAACCGCCACTGCTTTTATTACTGCCATCCAGCGTTTGGGTCTCTTGGGTGGATTGCAAAATCACATCGCGACTGGCGGTCAGGCTGGCGTCTTTACCCGCCTGTAACTGGCTGCCGTGCACCACGATATCGCCATCCGCCCCTTTCACGCCGCTCCCAGTGGCGGTGATATTCAGGTTATTACCGGCGGTCAGTGTGCTGCCCTGATGGGTAGTTTGATTGACGGTTTGTTCTGATTTTGATGACTGGCTGCCATAAGACAGGCTAATGCCAATAGCATTTTGGTCACTGGCATTCAATTCTGCCATCTGCCCACCTTGTACCGCCTGAACACCACTCAATGCCGCTTTGACGCCTTGCAATGCCGCCAGGCGACCGTTGCTTTCCTCACTGGCGGCTTTGGCGGTGGTCACCGCTGTGTTAACGGCACTGCCTACTGTGCCGGACAGTGCTAATGTCAGACCACTCTGTTTTTGTTCGACGATATGGGTCTGGGTACTTTGATTTTCTGCTGCCACAATATTGACGTTCTTACCGGTCAGATTGATGTCTTTACCGGATAACACGTCAGAGCCTTTCACCGTCAGGTCTTCACCGGCGGTCATACTGACATTGCCCAGCACACTGCCCACCGTGCTGCTCACGTTGGAGATGGATTTGCCGGTGTCGGTGGTTTTCTGACTATTACTCCCAATCGTGACACCAATCCCGCCGGTGCTCATCAGGCCCGATTTTTTCTGCTCATACAGGTGAGACTCGCTCTCGCTCTGCTGCGCGGTGCTGACGGTGATATCTTCTTTCGCCCGCAGGTTAACATCGTTATCGGCCACCAGGTTGCTGCCGGTGACGGCGATATTTTTACCGCTGACATCGATGGAACCCGCCGAAAGCATTGAGCCGACCGCTAGTGTCTGGCTCCGGTTATCTTCGGTGTGGGTAGTGGTGGTCGATGCCAGACCTTTTTTCTTACCGGTATGAATGCGCTGCTCATCATGCTGTTCGGTCTGGGTGGTGACGGTGACATCGCCACCCGCCGCTAGCTTCAACGCGCCATCGGTTTGCACCGCGCTGGCACCGAGGGTAATGTCTTTTGCTGCCTGTAAATTGATATCGCTCTTGGCATTCAACTGGCTGCCGAGCAGGGTTTCATCATAGAGATCGACTGAGTCACTATGGCGTTTGGTGGAGGCTTTACCGGTGACCTGTAGGCTGTCGGTCGCTGCACTGAGGTTGATATTTTGCGCCTGCACATCAATGGTGTCGGCATTGATGTTTGCCCCCACGGCGGTCAGATTGTCGACCTTAGCGGTCAACGCACCACCGACATTCACCTCGCTACCCAGATGGCGAATGTGTTCGCTGGTGGCGTGTCCATAACCATAATCCGCACTTATCTGGTCACTACGCTTAACGGTATTGAGGATCCAGTCGCCGCCGGTATTGACCTGAAGATCCTTACCGACATTCATGCTCGCGCCTTGCAGGATAAAGTCGCGTTCGGTATTAATCACTGCGTTGTTACTGACATTGATACTTGCCAGCGGCCCCAGCAGGGTTTGATTGCGCAGCACTGAGCCATTGCTGCTACTAAGTTGTTCAGTGTCGGTGCGCAGGATTAAATCGCGCCCGCTATCCAGTTGCAGGTTAGTCGCGTTTAGCCGCGCACCGGTCAGGTCGATATCACTGTTCAACGTACTGAGTTGCAGGTTATTGCCCGCCTGAAGCAGGCCGCCATTGCTGGTCAGGGTGATATCTTTTGCCATGCTAATGCGCAGATCATTGGTGGCTTTGATGGCCCCCTGATTACTTAAACCCTGAACATCGGTGAGTTCGATATTATTGGCCGCAATCAACGCACCGTTGGCCTGTAGATCACCCGGCTTCACCCCCGCCAGATAGACCACTGGCACCAATACGGTTTCGCCAGCGATTTCACGGGTTTCCATCAGCACGATATTACTGGTTAATGCCGCCATCTGCTCGGCACTGAGGTGGCTACCAAGAGCAATATTAAATGCCTTACTGTATTCAATTCCGGCGGCAAATAGCTGTTCGAACTGCTCTTGTGCACTACGGTAATCACTGGCAACCGTTTGACCGGTTAATGCCAGCACCTGATCGCGCACCAGACGCTGCTCATAGGCGTTATCCCCCAGACGTTTATGGATGAAAGAAGGATCGTTATTTAACTGCTGGAGATAATAATCCGACCCTTTCCAGTTATTCAGATTGGCAAATGCAGGGTTGGTTTCTATCAAGTAGCCGCCACTTACCGCGCGATCAGGAGCGGTGAGGCCGGTGCGATCCAGGTTAGCGGACGGGTTATTGATACTGCCAAGCGAGAGATCACCTTCCGGGTTTGGCGCGTAGTGACCTTTGTCTGTACTGAGTTGATACAGCCCACCGCTGGGAAGTGTCAGCGAAATACCGTTAAATTCAACAGCAATGTCTTTGCCGATATTGTCACGATTGTTTGGTGGAGAGATTGCACCGGAGTTTGCCCCATTGTTAATCGTCGTCCCACTGCCACTAATGGTTTTCGCGGTAAGACTGGAGGCGTATTGGTTAGTCGTATGTTCTTTGACCTCTGGCCCCCAACCGGTACCCCACAAATTGCCTTTATAGGTGCGGTAGCGCCACTCACCGCTGGAGGTGGTTCTTTCGATTAGCCGCTGTGCATTTCCCCAACCATCTTGGTTCAGCGTAACACCCGAGAGGTTGATCTCACCTTGCGCACTCACTTTACTCCAGAAGTTTTCCAGCGTACTGACATGCGGCATTAAGTTACCGCCCGCTAATAACTGAGCTTCAGGGCTTATCTTATCGATGCTGTTTTTGGCGGTAGTCGAGGTATAGTTTGTGCCAATATAATCGCTGTTCATGGAGCCGCCATGAGGTGGCTCAGCATAGCGCCCGCCTGGGATGTCGGGGTTTTCCGCCGTCCAGTAGCCCGTCCCACTCACTGTACCTGCCGCCACGAAATTGCTATTGGCGGTTAAGATATGACGGCTATTAGTCAGCTTGCTGGCGTAAACCAGCAGATCTTTGCCTGATTCAATCAGACCAGAAATATTGAGAATTTGAGCCGCCGTCTGATAATTCCCGCCATTATCTTGCCCTCCCGCCAGAATGACCTTGCCCATACCTAAAATGGTGGTGGTCGGGGCGCTGTCTGTGTTGGTGACGGTATCACTGTTCTCAAGCACCGGTGCCAGCAAGGTTAATGTGCCATTTTCATCTGTTGCGCCGATAAGGGCTTTAGGGCCGGAGTTAGTGATGCGATCTCGCGCTTTGAGTGTGGCTTCAGCCCCAATAATGCTGCCACTGTTGAACAAGGTGGTGGAGTCGGTACTGAGTTTTCGGCCTGCCAACAACTGCCCACCATTGGTTAAGGTACCCTGAGTGGTAAAGGTTAAGTCTCGTCCAGCCTGGAGGGTGGAACCTGCCAGATTGTTGAAATCACTCAGTAAACCAATAGTCAGATCCTGACTGGCACTGACTTTACCTGCGCTGCCATCAAACTGACCAAGATTCAACGAGATATTATTCGCCGCCAGTGCGCCGCCTTGGTTATTGAGTTTTTGAGCTGCATTTGCGCCCGCAGTAATGGTCAGCGAGCCAAGAGAGATGATGTTGGCGCGCTGTGTGCTGACATCACCACTGTTGGCAATAATATTCATCTCGCGGGCTTGCGTGTGGCTGTCGGCAAGACTCACCCGACTACCGGTTAACGTCATGGCCCCGACCGCGAGGGTTTGCCCTTGTGCGATCAAATCCTGATGAGTGGTTACCGCCAGGTTACCGGCATCAGTCAGGCGGCCATCACTCTGTATCCCAGCCCCCAACAGGCTGGTGTTGTTGCTATCAAGGCGCTGTGCCTGCACCGCCACGTTGCCTTTAGAGAGCAGGGTGCCTGCGCGGTTATCCAGATAACCAGCCAGATTGAGATTGAAATCCGTGAGGCCGGTTTGTGCGATGACACCGCCGAAGTTAGAGAGTGATTGCGCGGTGAGAGTTATCTGATCAGCAATCAGGCTGGCTTTATCAGTACGTAGTAGGGTGGTTGTCCCTGCCGACAACTGCGTCGCGGCTTTAACCACGGCTTCAGTTAAGGTGATATCGCCCGATTTGGCCGCGAGAGTGATGGCATTAGCCTGAGTCTGGCTAGCGGTTAAATCAAGTTGGCTACCTGACAGCGCTAATGTACCCGTAGCGATATTCTGCCCTTGAGCAATCAAGGTGTGCTCTGTGGTGATAGTCAAATCACTGTTGTTGGCTCGGCTACCATTTGCTGTCAAACCCGCTGCTATCATGGAGGGATTGCTACTGAGTAAGTCGTTGGCTTTCAGTTGGAGGTTGCCAAGTGCGGCAATGGAACCACTGTTAGCGACACTCCCGTCAGACTGCCACTGTAGTGCGCCTTGGGTATAAACGGAGCCGGAGTTAGCCGCATTGCCATGCACGGTTAACTCGCTGTTCCCCGCGCCATAGAGGCTACCACTGTTATCCAAATTAGCTTTGGTCAATAGGTGCAAATTGCCCCTGGCGGCATACAGGCTGCCCTTATTGGTTAGGTCTCCGCCGGTGGATAGCGCCATTTGGTCACCCGCGCTATACAGGGTGCCGCTATTGTTGAGATAGCCCTCTGTGGATATCTGCATATCCCCGCGGGTTTGTATCACACCGCTGTTAGCCAGATTGCCCGCAGAGGCTAACGTCAATTGTTGTTCGGTGTAGATCTCGCCCCGATTTTCGGCGTTTCTGTTAATCGTAAATTGCCCAACACCGGCGGCATACAGAGTCCCGCTGTTAAACAGGCTATCGGTGTTCAATGACAAATTCCGACCGGCCAGTAGGGCGCTGCTGTTATCAGTATTGGTGTTGCTGATACTGAGCGCCGTCAGTTGCATATCTCGTCCGGCTTCCAGTTTGTACTGATTAGTCAGTGCGCCGCTGGTGGTAAAGGCCAGATCACGCCCCGCCGTGAGCCGTGCGCCAGCCTGATGAGTGAAATCACTTTGCAGGCGTATCCACATATCGGTCGCTGCTGCAATTTCCCCTTTGCTGCTATCAAGTTTGGCGAGATTGAGCTGGATATTATCGGCATGCAATTTACCGCCACTGTTATTCAGGGTTTGTTTCGAGTTTGCTGCGGCGGTGATCGCAAGGGTTCCGGGAGTGAGCACTGTCGCGTCTTGCGTAGAAATATCGCCGTCGCGGGCCGTGATAGTGATATTGCCAGCCTGAGTTTGGCTACCGGTGAGGTCAACACGGCTGCCAGATAACGTCATGGCACCCGCAGCCACATTTTGCCCTTGGGCAATCAATGCCTGACGCGTGGCGATATTCAGTTCACCACTCTGAGCCAGCTTGCCATCGCTCTGCACTCCGGCGCCGAGCAAACTGTTGCCATTGCTGTTCAGCGTTTCGGCTTGCAACGAGAGTTTGCCACCAGAGAGGATTTTGCCATCACGGTTATCAATGTTACCCGGCAGATTCAGATTGAAATCTGTGGTTCCCGTTTGAGCTATCACCCCCCCGACATTGGAGAGTGCTTGCGCGTCGAGTGTCACTTGCCCGGCAACCAGATTGGCATTGTCGGTACGTAGTTGTGAGGCGGTTGAGGCAGAAAGATTCTGGCTGGCGGATAATCTGGCTCCGCTGAGATCAATTGGCCCACCTTGTGAGGTCAAAGAGATATCACGGCTCTGTGTTTGACTGCCACTCAGATCGATACTGTGCGCGTTGAGATTCTGCGCCGTACCACTGACATTTTTCCCTTGAGCGATTAGCTGCCCGTTGGCTTCAATGCTAAGAGTGCCGCTGGTAACACTGCTGTTGTCGGATTTGACACCCGCACCTAAGAGAGAATCGCGGTTACTGTTTACCTCAGCCGCGCGCAGAACGGTATCCCCCGCGGCGGCAATGGTGCCACTGTTACTGAGCTTACCCGCCGTAGTGAGTTGGGTATCACCACTGGCGTAGAGCACCCCTGAGTTATCAATATCGGCGGAAGTCTTCACCGCCAGCTGTGTCGCACTATTGATCTGGCCGCTGTTGATCAGCATGCCATCAGCCGTGATAGTAATATCGCCCGCTGAAGCGCCTATCTCGCCCGCGTTACGCACACCGACACCGCTTTCAGTCCCAATCAGGCGAATTTTACCCGCATACATGCCGCCCAAATTGGCAACATCCACCGCCACTGTCGGGTGCGGGCTGCCATCGGCGGCTTTGGCATTTATATTTTGATGTGCGGCATCAATCTGATTGCGCCCGGTGGTGACTTTTAGGTCATTGGCCCAGAGACCAGCATTGACTTTAACGGAACGGGCGATCAGATCAGTATGATCCTGGCGGCTGCTATCCAGGCCTTTACCCTGAATAACAATCTCACCCCGATCCACATCGTAGCCAGTAAGTTGGCCGTTATTGAGCTGCGCCTGACCGGTCGTTAAGGTCGCGCGGTTGGCATTAATAAAACCGCAGCCTTCGCAGGTAATGCCCGACGGGTTGGCGATAACCACCTGCGCTTTGCGCCCGGCCACCTCGATATAACCGTTGAGTCTGCTGGGGTCACGGCTGTTGATTTCATTGAGGATAATACTGGCTTCACCGCGTGCCAGCGACGGGTTACCGCTGATAAAACCGCCGAGTTGCGTCTGATTGACACCCTGTCCGTTATTGAGGATCACGCCACGATTATCGACATCAAATTGGCTGTAAACGTTACGTGAAACGCCACCACTGCTGGGCGCCTGGATATTCACCTGTGGCGTGCCGTTAGCGCTGCTGATAATGGTTGGCTGCTGATTCCCCGGTGCACTGGCATCGGCAACAATATTGGCCTGAGCGGATAATGAGACGCAACTTAAGGCCAGTAACAGGCTAAAACTCAGCGATGATAGCGCACTGATACGGCGGTTTTGCGTATGCCCAATACCTGATGACGGCGATGATGTGGCCCGACCAGAGGCGGCGATATCAGCCACCACTATCAACATGCCACGCGCTTTGTTGAAAACGATACGGTACAGGTTCTTATTCATAACTCATCCCAGAGTAAAGCGTTAATCGGACGCATCAGTATTGCCAGTTCAGGTTAAAGCCCAGAGTCACCGAGTCGGTTTTGAATCCGTCGGGTTTAGAGAGTGGTTTGCCCGCAAACAGGTCGTAGCGGGTATTCAGAATATTGCCGCGCACACCAATGGCACCGCCCGCCAAATGCTGGCCCAGTAGATAAGCGGCGCTGGGTCCCCCGACCTCGCCATAGTCAACACCGACATACAGCTCATGCCCAGGCAGCGGGGTGTACCAGCCGAGATCATTGCGCACTGTCCAGCCCCGGTCAGCATTCAGCGTGCGCTCGCCATCAAAACCACGCACTGACCAGCGGCCACCGATAGAGAACTGATCCTGTGGCGTCAGCGGCGTGTTAGTGCTTTGACGCTGGTATTGCAGGTTGTAGTGAAACTTTTGCGTCAAGACGGCAAAAGGAATATCCAGTTGCGCATTCAAGCGCAGAATTTTACTCAGGGCGGTACCTTCCCCGACATACTCTTCCTGCGCGGGCATCGCACCAAACCAACGGGTGCCGCGCTGATAGCTGATAGCGGCATCCAGTGTGGCTTGCGAAATAAAGTGGCGATGTTCCAGCCCAATACGCCAGGCGGAGGTGCGACGGCGCTGTACTTCCACTTCGGTATCATTGATGTAGTTTTTTGACGAGCGGGTCAGCACATCGTAGGTAAAAGTGGTTTTCTGGTTGGCGTTGCGGTGCAGCAGACGGCTGAGTTGCAGTGTCACATTCTCACTTTCTCCCCGATAGCTGTAGTCGCCATTCAGCCCTGCCACCGTCTGATGATAGTCATAGCTACTGGCGGTAATACCTGCGGTCCAGTAACCGAAAGGCAGCGAGTAATGGCCGGTTAGGTTATTGGTACCTTTATCGCCGCGATTTTTTATTGAACCGCCAGCCGAGACATAAAACAGGTCACTCAGGGATAAAGGGTTATCCAGAAACAGTGTCGCGCCACCTTGATAGCGGCCGGTGCTGCGGGTGCCGGAGTCATCCAATGAGGCTGCCAGCCGCCACATTTTGCTCTGCTGCCAGTTCAGGGCGATGTCGGTCTCACCGGGTGCGGAGCCGGGGATCAATTCCATACTGGCTTGTACGGTGGGGACGCGCTGTAGGTTCTCCAGTCCTTGTTCGATATCACGTAAATCCAACAAGTTACCGGGGCGTGCGGGGAAAGCACTAAATAGTGTGACATGGTGGTCACTGTTTGGAGTCAGCGTCACCTGACGTATCTTGCCGGGTACCACTTGTAGTGCCAGAGTACCGCTGTTCAAATCCTGCTGCGGAGCCAGAACACGGGTAGTGACATAACCATGATCAATTAGCCGATTTTGTAATTGGCTCATCAGCAGGTTAATCCCCTTGGCCCCCAAACACTGGTTTTGCGCTTGATCAGCGAGTCGTTGCAATGGCAACCAGCGGGGCAATGGTTTAGTTCCACTAACCGTGACGCGTTCAATGACAAAACAGGGTTTCTCTGCCGGGAAAGTGATGCGACCAACGGATGCTGACGGCGCAGATAAGCGCACATCTGGTGTGGTTGGTGCCAGACGCTCTTCCAGTGCCCGTTGCCGTTCCTGCTGATGAATACTTTGCTGCGCGGGGGCTAATTCCGCGCTATTACTTGCAAATGGAATAGCTACCGCAGGCAACAATATGCCAGCTATTAATGTTAAATAGTGGGAACGCAGCACAGGGAATATCCTTATTTGCCCTGTTGGGGCAGATAAACGGCTGAATAAAATAATGCAGCGCATTATGCCCGTGAAAAAGTCATTTTCAATGCGTTTTTATAATATAAAAAATACCCAATAATTAACCTATAAAACCCGTAGGAAATATCGTACAAACTGGAATTGATTATGATTAATATCTCGTTAAATGAGATTCTAATTACGGTTCATCGTTTGTGATGGAGAAGCGGTAGTCTATTTGTTTAATAATAATCCTAATAAAGTGATTTAAATCATGAATTTCTTACATTGCAATGAACCGTATTCTACATTATTCGGTTGGCATTCCCCGGAGTGTCATGCCGCAGTAGGGTTGTCAGTATTATGTTTATCGCCGTAAGAACCGACGTCGAACTGAGTGTGGGAAAGGCAATCGCGTGCTGACTTAGGGAGCGTGCGATAGCTGCATTGAATGAAAGACTAAAACGGTGATAGAGAATGCTACGTTTTATTTATTGTTGTCTTATTATTTTAATGTCAATTAAAACAATAACTTATGTTATATATTCGTTTTACCTAACTTTACATATATGTATATTAATTGACTGTATTTAAATTAATAAATACAAATCATAGCGATAGGTGAAATATATTTGTTATATAACTTTACAGTTACATTTTATTTAAAATAATAGTTAATAGTTAATAGTTAATAGTTAATAGTTAATAGTTAATAGTTAATAGTTAATAGTTAATAGTTAATAGTTAATAGTTAATAGTTAATAGTTAATAGTTAATAGTTAATTGTTAGATTGTTCCTACATTAATGTATGATTTTAAGGATTTTTAAATTTTTTTTATTAAGTCTTTTTATCTGGGATTAACTTGTTAATTGAATTTAAAATCCTGCAATAAATAAATAGTCAGACTAAAATTGTCCGATATCATCACCTTCCCAGAGTAAAGTGTGGTATGTTTTTGATTTGTTAGTCCAATCGCCCGCTCACGCTGTATTTACCAGATAAAAAAATCGAGTATAATCATTTCAATAGTTTTTATGGCTGCATGACTTTTATGACTACATGACATTGCGTTCTTAAGGAGTACGGATAAATATGGTTTTTCTACATCTATACAATCTTAATATTAAAACTATTATTCTTTGCCATCAGTAAGTTGAGTTGGAGCATAACTCATCGTTTATTTTGATTATATTTATATTGATGACTCTTTGAGTAATTAAAGAGGTCGGATGTATTAACTCATAAAATATTATCAAGAAATGAAGAAAGCCTCATTCATGCATTAGCTATGTCTGGGGAATAAGTAAGTGTTGCATGCTGACACATTGGTAATAAGCCAATTAATGGTTTTATTTGCCTATGACTTTTATAACACCTAATTCCGAGTAATCGGATACACCAATTAAATAAGGAAATATCATGCATAAGAATTTATTAACTCTGGCTCCGGCTGCATTGTTGTTACTGGCTGCTACTGGTGGTGCTCAGGCGGCTTCTAACGCCCAGATGACTATCACTGCCAACGTGGTTGCTGCCACCTGTGACGTCAGCCTGTCTACCAATAATCTGGACCTGGGTAACTACACACGCAGCGAGTTTACTTCTGTCGCCACACCAATTGCCGCCAGCGTTAAGCCTTTCACTGTTGGCCTGAACAACTGTCAGGATCCATTGGTTGCTGGTGATACCGCCGGTCTGGTCGTAACCGGTCAGACACTGGGTGGTAACCCGAACATGTTTAACACCACCGGCACCAACACCGGCATCATGCTGAGCAAGGTCGCTACTCCAACTGCCTTTATCAGCAACAATGACAAACTGATCGTTGCAACCGCTGGTTCTACACCTGCGGCAGGCGATTTCAATACCAAGACTCTGAGCTTACAAGCGGGTCTGGCTTCAACTTCTGCAACAGCAGCAGATATTGGCGCTGTTAGCGCTCCTATCTTGTTCAGCTTCGCCTACAACTGATTTATCTCTGTTCGCAAGCGGGCATTATTGCCCGCTTTTTTTAGCCCACAGGAGCCGTAGAATGCCCCGTTTCTTCCCGCTTTTTTCCTTGATGCTGTCCTTATTTGCCTCGTCTTTCGCGGCACAGGCGGAAGGATTTGGTATCAACGCCACCCGGCTGATTTATCCTCAGGGTGCCCCCAGTATTAGTGTGACGGTTCGTAATACCCTGGCTGCAACACCTTATCTGGTGCAAACCGGCATAAGCCGTATGCAGCATAAATATGAACCGGCACCGTTTTCGGTTACACCACCGCTATTTCGTCTGGAAGCGGGCAGCACTAACCAAATTCGTATCGTGGCTCAAAACGTAAATGCGCCAAATAACCACGAGTCAGTATTCTTTTTTCATGCCAGCGCAATTCCTGCCAGCACCATGCCCGAGTCGGGTAATCAACGTGCAGGCGTCAGTGGAACAGTACAATTTGGCGTCGGCAATATTATCAAGTTGTTTTACCGCCCGTCAGGATTGCCATCGTCATCCGCCGCGGCACAGCGGGATTTGCAATTCTCCCGGGTGAAAGACGGTATTAAAGTGAGCAATAATTCACCGTATTTTGTCAGTTTCGCCAGCCTTAAAATAGGTGATCAGGCCGCCAAACTGGATAGCCCTGCGGCATTGATGATTGCGCCATTTAGTCATCATACCTACCCAAGTTCAGTCACCACCGGCAAGGTTCAGTGGCAGACGATCAATGACGAAGGGGGCATTAATGTCTTCAATCAGACTCTGCCGTAACCTCTCTTTATTGGCCATCGCCCTCGGGCTGCAAGGGCTATTGGCTGCCCCGGCATCGGCGGTGACGCTCAATTTCTCGGCGGTACTGAATCCGGGGACTTGCACCTTGAGCCTGAATAAAAGCGTCCTGTCACTGGGCCCGATTGCTCAAGCTCAACTTACCGCTAATGCGTTGGTGAGAGCCGAGCCTTTCACTCTGAATGTGCAAGCCTGTAGCGGCACTCATCCCAGTTTTACGCCAGCGGTGAATGTCAGTGGTGAAGGGATGGTTCAGAGCGGTAAGTGGCTGTTTCGTAGCAGTGATTCTGTCGCCAGTGGTATGGGCGTGATGTTGGTAAAAACTGAGACAACCCCTAATTACAATCAACTCGAAGTCAAGAATGGTGACGATATCCCACTGGCAGCCACAGGGGTAAATCCAGTTAACCAGAGCATCACGTTTTATGCCGGTGTGACCTGCGGCAACGGTGCAGAGTGCAGCAATTTACAACCTGGTGAATTGAACGCCCGGGTGCTCTTTAATCTTGTTTATCGCTGAGGTCACTATGCTACCGGTTCGCGCCTCCTTGCCAGCCAGAATCAGCGTATTTTTGCTACTGCTGCTGGCAACTGAAAATACCATTGCAGCCAATGTGGGCGGTATCAGCCTGAGCCAGACGCGCATGGTGTTTTTGGCGACGGACAAAGCCCAGACGCTGACCGTCAAAAACAGTGATAACCAAACCTATCTTATTCAGAGTCGGGTGCAACGTAATCTTGATGACACGGCATCCGCTCCTTTTGTTATCACGCCGCCGCTTTTCCCATTGCGCGCTGATAACCGCCAGTTACTGCGTATTTTGCCGCAGGATACCGCGGGCCTGCCCACTGATCGCGAGTCGCTGTTTTACCTCTCGGTAGTGGGTATTCCGGCACAAACAGAACAGAACAGTGCCAGCAACCAGGTCTCTATGGGGCTGCGCTTTATGATTAAGCTGTTTTATCGCCCAACGGGTCTGGCTGTTTCTCAAGATGCCGCCGCTTGTGGCCTGGAGTTCAACGCGACAGCTCAAGGCGTGCGCGTGAACAATCCAACACCTTACTACCAGACGCTGGGGCAACTGGTGCTGAATCACACCACTATTGATTTGGATAACCAACCCTCAATGGTGGCCCCGATGAGCACTGCGACTTATTCAGTCTCCGCGCCCGTGACACAAGCTAAATGGCAAACCATCAATGATTTCGGTGGGCTATCGACTGAGTGTCAGCAGGCGGTGTCGTCAATCAAGGAAACATCATGAGTTTTGTCTTTCCCAAACACCTCATTGCTTTTGGGCTGTGTTTATTCACTCTTTTTTCTGGCTTTGCGGCAGCCCAGACGGCCCCCAATAAGCCGGGGATTTCGTTTTACGTGTTGCGGGTTATCTATCCTGAGACCGAGAAAAAAGGCGTCAGCCTGACGGCCTATAACAAAAGTGCCGCGCCGTACTTAATGCAGTCCTGGATACAACCCGTCGATCCGGTGACCGGTGATGTGAATATGACCAACACGGATCAGGGGGCGATGCCCTTTATCGTCACACCACCACTGGCACGGCTGGAAGCGAACAGTGAGTTGACATTGCGCATCCGGCGTAACGGTGAGCCGCTACCGACCGATCGCGAATCAGTATTTTTTATCTCGATGAAAGCCATTCCTGCACAGCAAGAGACTGACAAAGATGCACAAGCCGGGCAGATGGCGCTCACCGTGGTGAGCAATATGAAAGTCTTCTATCGGCCTGAAGGGCTGGCTAAAAGAGCGGTGGCCGATGTGGCGTCACAGCTGAGTTTTCGCCGCGAAGGCAATGTGCTGATTGCAGAAAATCCGACACCTTACTGGCTGACTTTTTCCCGGCTTCACGTCGGGGCGAGCGAAATGGATAAAGCCCAGCTTCGCTTGATGGTTCCGCCTAAAGGGCTGCGCCAGTACCGCTTGCCAGAAGGCGCTACCGGCAAGGTGAGTTGGCAGCTAATTGATGAAGATGGTTGGGATACACCTTTCAAGCATCAAAATTTGTAGTCCTTTGATATGACCTCTGACTTTTGTAATGGCCTGACTTTGTAATGGATAGAAGAAAAATGAAAATCCGCCACGCTGAATTAACAATACTGCCCTCGTTGGTCGGCGTTGCTTTCCTGACAGCAACGACGCCTGCGAGCGCGCGGGATTACTTTGACCCTGGTTTGCTGGCGCTGACCGGCGGGCAATCTGCCACCACGGACTTGAGTGCTTTTGAGACCGCAGGCCAGATCCCTGCGGGCAGTTACCTGGTGACATTGTTTGTTAATCAGGTGGATTTAGGCCAGCACCAGTTGATGTTTAAAGCCGATAAACAAGGGAAAGTGGCGCCGGAGTTAACCCCCGCATTTCTACATGAGATGGGGGTAAATACTCAGGCGTTGCCCGCTTTTGTTGGGTTGCCGCCGGATGTTGCCATCGACAATATCAATGAGCTGATCCCCGAGGCACGCGTCCGGTTTGATTTTCCACAACAACGGCTGGAGCTCAGCTTTCCACAGATAGCGATGCAGGCTAATAGCCAAGGTGCAGTTGATCCCGCCTTATGGGATCAGGGCGTTCCGGCCCTGTTGTTTAATTACAGCGCCAATGGCGGGCGCAACTGGCAGGATGGCCAATACGACGGCGGGAATACAGTTCAAACCAACCTGTTTGCCAGCGTGCGCGGTGGGTTGAACTGGCAGGCGTGGCGACTGCGCAGTGATATGACTTACACCTACAACGAGAGTCGTGGTGGCAATATTGACAGCCAGAGCAACCAGCAGACCCAGTTTTCCAACACTTATCTGCAACGGGATATCGCCGCTCTGCGTTCAGAAATATTGGTGGGGGAAAGCAATACTGAAAATGATGTTTTTGACAGTATTCCGTTCCGTGGCGTCAAGCTGAATTCCAGTGACGATATGCTGCCGATTAGCCTGCGCGGCTTTGCGCCGGTCATCTCCGGAATTGCGCAAAGTAACGCCCGGGTGACTGTCAGCCAGAACGGTAATGTGGTGTATCAGACCTTTGTGGCACCGGGACCTTTTCGTATCAATGACCTGTTCCAAACTGGGCAGGGCGGTGACCTGACGGTAACCATCACCGAAACTGATGGCACCGTTCGTACCCAAACAGTGGCGCTGTCCTCTCTGCCAGTGATGCGCCGCCCCGGTAGCCTCAAATATGAGCTCACTACCGGGCGCTACAACGGCGGGATCACCACCAGTTCGAAAGAATCCGACTTTGTGCTCGGCACCTTAATCTATGGCCTGCCTTACGACGTCACCTTATATGGCGGCGGGTTGGTAGCACAGGACTATGCCTCTATGGTCGCCGGTAGCGGTGTGTCACTGGGGAGTTTCGGTGCGCTGTCGGCGGATATCACCACTTCAAGCACCACGTTGGCTGGTCAAGATGGCCGCCAACAAGGTAGCTCTTACCGGATTCGTTATGCCAAGAGTTTGCTGGAAACTGGCACCTCGATAGATCTGGCGGCTTATCGCTATTCCACCCGCCATTATTACAGTTTTTCCGATTTTAACAGTCAGGGCTATCAGCTCAGTGAAGGGCAGGTGCCGTGGGCGCTGGAGCGACAGCGCTCTAATTTCCAGGTGCAGCTTAATCAGCAACTGGGGTCATGGGGTTCAACCTATTTGTCATTACAACGCAATGACTTTTGGGGTAATGACAAGGTAATGAATACGGTATCGGCGGGCTATAACGGCAGCTACCGTGGCGTGAGTTATGGGATGGCTTACAGCATTAATCGGGTCAAAGGCGAGGGCAACTGGCCGGAAGATCGCCAATTGGCACTGAATATGCAAGTTCCGTTGAACCTGTTTAGCCAGGCTCAGTCGGCCAGCCGCAGTTATGCCCGTTACCAGATGACCCACAATAATCAGGGACAGGTACAGCAGCAGGCCGGTATTAGCGGCAGCGCGTTGGATGATCGTCTCTCTTATAGCGCGATGCAAAGCTGGTCCAATGGCAATGCTCCGAGCAGCAGTACATTGAATGCCGGTTATCAGGGCAGCAAAGGCATGGCCAATATGGGTTACAGCTATGGCAGCCAATCGCGCTCATTAAACATGGGCGGCAATGGTGCGGTAGTAGTCCATCCGGGCGGCGTGACACTCAGCCAGATGTTGGGCAATTCGGCAGCGATTGTGAGTGCGCCGGGTGCGGGTGGCGTGAGTGTGATGAACGGCAATGTGCGTACTGATAGCCGCGGCTATGCGGTGGTGCCTTACTTGTCGAATTACCAAAATAACAGCATTAGTTTGAACCCGACCACCTTGCCGGACGATGTCGATATCACGCACTCCAGTTTGAATGTCTATCCGACCAAAGGGGCGGTGGTGATGGCGAACTTTGCCACCCGCGTCGGTTATCAGGCGCTGGTCACCTTGCAGCAAGGCCATCAACCACTGCCTTTCGGGGCGTTGGTGACAGTTGATAACGCCAGCGATGGCGAAACCAACACCGGTATTGTCGGCGATAACGGGCAAGTGTATCTGAGCGGATTACCGGAGAAAGGCCAGCTTAAAGTGAAGTGGGGCAGCAGTGCCGAACAACAGTGCCGGGCGATATTTAATCTAAATAAAGTTGAAGCGCCATCAGACAATAACCCAATACGCACAGTGACCGCTCGCTGTGAGGGAGCATAAATATGCGCCTGACATCATCAGTCACTGAAAACAGCACGGAATATGATCAAATGAATACAGCAATAATAAACGCCCAACGACCAAAGAGTGGCGACTTATATCGAAAAGGGTATTTATACCTGCTAACGCTATTGCTTATTTTAGTGGGCACAGCTCAGTCGGTTAGGGCAGAAACCATAACTATTGGTAAGGGCACCGGTGTTCTTTGGGAAGGGCTGCCTTTTAATCAAATTCTGTCTGGGCCGATGGGTAGTGCGAACTTGGCACCGCAGTATGGTTTGCTAGCTATATCTAATAAAACACAATCCTGCATGGAAAATAGTTCTCTCACCAATATTGGTGGTTCTATGGCATATAAGATTGCTCCGGGGGTGGGGCTAATTCCTCGGGCGAGCGGGATTGCGAACTACACATTGTATGATAAGAGTACTGAAAGTTTAGTCGGGACCATTGGTTTACCCAAGACTGGGGGAATTACAACTTCAAATATAACGGTGACCAGTCCGAGTGGCCGTGCGTGGTGTTTGCCGCCAAGAATGTGGGTTTACTCTGATTTTTATGGTGCATCTAGTTCTGATATCCGAACAGCACGCCTTTCAGGCACTTGGGTACTAGTGGCCGACGGCACTCAAACTAGCAGTGAGGCCATTATACCGGCAATGTATTTTGGTAGTTTTTCTTCTGCTATTACGGGAGATAAGATAACCACTATTTTACCGGCTAGTATCACATTACGTATCTCGACATTGGAATGTACAGTCTCAACACCCACCATGATTAATTTTGGTAGCGTTGAGCGTTTGACGCAGGTGGGGGCCGAGTTAGCCAGTTATTCTTCTGCCATAACCACTGCTTGTTCGCAAGCATCTGACCGAATCAATGCCAATATCAATCTGCAGTTCAAAGCGTTAAGTGGTTTGTATGCAAATGAACCGACCCGTTTGGCGCTGGTACAAGGGGGCGGTTATATCACTGGCGAAATCAATAATGGCGTGACGGGTAGTGGCGTATGTACTGGCACCAGTGGGCTGCCTTTTGATAATTCAGTGGTCAAAATAGGCAATATTCTGGCGACTGAAGCGACCAAAGTTATCAATAATCAGGTGACCTGGCGTTTGTGTTCTGGTGGCACCAGTTTACCCATTGGCAATGTAACCGCATCGGCGGAAATGCTGGTGACATTTAATTAACTGCCCGCAACCCGCTTATTGCTGTAGATAATGTTTAGCAACAGCTCAAATGGATATAAAACCCGCATTTGAGCTGTTCAACAGAGCCACTATTTTTTGCCATCAACACCACTCTTTGAGCTGTAATAATACATTGCTCGGTGTATTGCCATATTTAAAATTCAACAATTGAGCTAATGCATGTCTAATATAATAATATTCAGCAAATATGATCTAATTAGATATTTTTTTAATGAAATAATAACTGAGATTTTTAACAATCAAAGTAACAAGTCTGATGTTTCAATTACCATCTGTTATTCATTGTCAGATTTTTATGAATCAATCTCGCAAGTAGATAATGCGCGAATAATTCTTGATGCTGACAACCTCAATAAATTAGATTTGCTTTATATTTTTAGTCTGATTAGTAACAAAGCTAAAAAATCTAATGTATTCTTATTTATCAAAGAACAGAATGCCTTAAATTCTCTCGGCGAAATGCGAAAGATACCCACAGTTTTTTTATACAAAAATGCCCCATTAGAACTATTGAAACGCATGCTGGAAGATTTTGTATTGGATCGCCGGGTAAAGAAGCGTGACTTAAAAATCAGTAGTCAATTAAAAGGTGACTGTCCGTTAACACCAAGGGAAAAGGAAGTTATGCATCTTATTTTAACCGGGATATCTAATGCTGATATCGCGGATTTATTGAATATTAGTCATAAAACAGCCAGTGCCCACCGAATGAAAATTTACAGGAAATATAATGTAAATAACTTAATGGGGCTTTATATTCAATTTAAGCACGACGGCGTAAGATAAAAATAACTATCATTCAGTTACTCCCTAATTTGCTATTTTTTGTGAGTTTTTTACCTGTTCAGAACAGTGTGTGCCGGTAGAGCCATGTAAACACCCGATAAAATCGGGTGTTCGAGAGCTGCATTGATTATAGTTCGCGCTGGTTCATCATTAATGCCAGATCGACAAGGCGATTTGAGAATCCCCATTCGTTATCATACCAAGCGAGGATTTTGACCATATTTCCGCCGATAACCAGTGTCGATAATCCATCAATAATAGATGAACGCGGATCGCCCTGATAATCGCTCGAAACCAAGGGTTCGTCGCTATAACCCAGAATACCCTGCAACGGCCCGGAAGCTGCCGCCTGGCGGAATGCATCGTTGACTTGCTGCACAGTGACATCACGCTCAAGCGTTACCGTGAGATCGACAATCGACACCACCGGAACGGGTACCCGCAGCGAGTAGCCTGTCAGCCGGCCATCAAGTTCGGGGATCACTTTGCCTAACGCTTTGGCGGCACCACTGGAGTAAGGCACAATCGAAAGCGCTGCCGCTCGTGCACCGCGTAAGTCTTGTTCGGGCTGGTCGTGCAATACCTGACTGTTAGTATATGCGTGCGTGGTATTCATAAGACCGTGCTTGATACCAAAATGTTGGTGCAGCACTTGTGCGGCAGGAGCCAGACCGTTGGTCGTGCAGCTACCATTACTGACCACAAAGTGTTTTTGCGGGTTGTACAGCTGATGGTTTACGCCCATCACTACGGTTAAATCGTCATTTTTGCCCGGTGCCGAGATGATGACGCGTTTTGCACCGCCACTGTGAATATGCACCGCTGCTTTTTCGCGTTCGGTGAAGAAACCCGTCGCCTCAATAACGATATCCACGTCCACATCCCGCCAAGGGATACGGGCCGGATCGCGTTCACTGAATACCACGATGGGTCGACCATCGACATTCAGTTGCCCATCGGCTGCATCTACTGAACATGCCAGCGTACCCAGTAGAGAGTCGTATTTCAGCAAATGAGCCAGCGTTTTGCTGTCTGTCAGATCGTTGATTGCCACAATCTGAATATCCGGATTGCCCAGTGCTGCGCGTAATACGTTGCGCCCGATTCTCCCGAAACCATTAATACCGACCTTGACCATGATGAACTCCTTATGTGTTGTCTTAGGAGTGACTTTAGGCCCAGAGCAGTTTGGCGTAAATGACAAAAAAGGATCACTTTACGCCATTTTACGACAATGAAAGCGCTGGCGATATTCCCTCGGAGTCAGGTTCAGCTGTTTTTCAAACATGCGACGCAGATTGATACTACTGCCGAAACCCGTTTTCGCGGCAATTTCGTCCAGCATATCAGTAGTTTGCTCCAGCCGTTGCCGTGCGGCAGCAAGGCGAGCTTCGGCAACATAGCGCGCCGGAGATGCGCCGGTTTCACGGGTAAAAACGCGAGTGAAATTGCGCGGACTCATTGCCACTTTTTCTGCCAGATTTTCAACGCAGAGGTCGGCGGTAATGTTTTCCAGGATCCATGACTGTAGATCGCTTATCGGGCCAGAACCGCTGTTTTTCCGCAGATCGTAGCGACTAAACTGTAATTGACCGCCGGGGCGGCGAAGATACATCACTAAATCCTGTGCGATATCGCGGGCAAGGCTAAAACCGTAATCTTCCTCAACCAGTGCCAGTGTCAGATCAAAACCGGAGCTGACGCCACCGGATGTCCAGATAGGCCCATCTTGAATATACAGCGGCCCACCTTCGACCTTCACCTCAGGAAATGCCGATTGCATGGTTTCCAGCAATTTCCAGTGGGTTGTTGCTCGTCTTCCATTAAGTAATCCGGCCTGCGCCAACAACATCGCGCCGCCGCAAATGGAGGCAATACGGCGTGCATGCGGTGCGGCAAGGTGCAGCCAGTCGACAATGGCAGTGCCTTCCTGCTCATTCTGACCGCGGCCAGTAATGAGTATGGTGTCGAACGGCTCACGGGGATCCAGCTCATGAAGGCGATGATCGGCAAGCAAGTTTAACCCGGACTGGCCGTGGATCACCTGATGCGGCTGGGTTGTTGCAATGCCAACATGATAACGAGGGCGATCCAGGCCTTCCGTATGCAACTGGTTAGCCTGCATCAGAATGTCTGCAATACCGGCAGACTCGAACAGCATGCCGCCGTCAGGAACAATAATAAGAATTTTCTTCATGTCCTGAAAAGTATACTTTCGCCAAAATAAGTCAACAGGAGGGATAAGAATTTTCAGGAGAAAGGCAGGAGTAAGAAGCGATGATAGTGTCCTCGATTGGAATCGAAATTCAATTTATGCTTTTGTATTTAAAGTAAATTATTGACACCATTAAATTATTTCTCTGGCCCTACTTAGTACAATTCAAACGTTGAACTGAAATATTTTTATTAAATTTAAATAGTATTGATTGCATTAAAATTGGCTGTCATTCGTTCTCATATCCGATGATAAAAAAAGAGTGCTTTTAATAAGCACTCTAAAAATAAACAAGTAATACAATTTTAGTGGCACATATCGACATCCACACTTATGGATTTATATATGAGCAATTAATACATCACTACTGAATTGCATGCTCCCTCCATTAATGAGAATGTCAGACTTCTTTCCGAGATTATAAGAACAGTTACTAAAAATGATGAGATCAAAATTTGGCTGTATTTCGAGGATGCTTTCAAGATACTTATTACTGTATGTGTAGATAATAGATGTCGGATAGTCTACGTTCTTTGTTATATTATTGTAAAATAGACGAGCCTCAGCAAATAGTATATTTTTGTATTCTTCAAAAATAGAGCGGTCACATAATAAAAATAATTCTGGTTCATAGATTTCTATGACAATAGAGATATGTGAATGATATGGAGTGGCAATGGATATTGCCAGTTCAAGTAAATCACTTGAACCTCTACAGAAATCTGAAATCAGTAATATATTATTGTATGGCATTACTTTTCGTCCATTTTAGAATGGAACATCAAATGAAAGTATCCCTTTCCTTAAAATTGATAATTTAAGGCAACAGCAACCATGTTATCTGTTGCAATATGTGCATCTCTTGTGAAGTTGTTGTTGTGAAGTAAATTGATTTGGTAATCAGCGTAGGCATACATATTGCTGTTAAAGTAATAAAAAACACCAATATTAATATCTTTATAAATATCTTGATCGCCGTATCCATCTATTTGCGTGCCACGGGACTGCTGATAACCAAGTGATGGCCTAAACCCACTATCGAACCCATATTGAATAACAGCTTCAATATTTTGTGATTTATCAGCAAAACCATAGGCGGCACTATCAACGTTACCGAAGCGTGTTGCATTATATGCTTGTGTGTATATTATTGCGGCATAATATGAATTATCATCATATTTTAATCCAACACTGTAAGCTTCAGCATTGCTGCCACGCCCGATAATATCCTTATTGTTGGCCCCATTTTGTTCATCCGTTCTTTTAACATTAAAGAATGCACCCGATATACTGACGCCAGCTCCAATATCATAAGCAATAGACATACCATAACCATCGCCATTTTGAGCCAATACATCGCGACCGTTATTTGTTTCACTTGGCCCGCCATTGCTGTTTATATACTGGAGGGAAAATTTGAGATCGTCATTTACGCCAAAGAAGTCATTGTTCCGATAAGTTAACAGACCATTCGCTCTTTGAAACATAAAGTTATCAGCGCCGTAGGTGTTACCGCCAAATTCTGGCATAACGTCGGTCCAGGCTGCAACATCATAGAGTACGCCATAATTTCGGCCATAGTCGATAGAGCCATAATCTTGTAGTTTTAACCCAGCGAAGCCTACACGAGTAAAGTTTTTGTTATCTTCACTTTCAGGCCGATTAAGATTAGCTTGATACTCCCATTGTCCATACCCAATTAATTGAGTATTGATCTGTGTTTCCCCTTTAAAACCAAAGCGTAGATAAGACTGATCACCATCAATTCCATTGTCACCCGAGAACCAATGCATTGCATCGAATCTTCCGTACAAATCCAATTTGTTACCATCAGAATTATAAATTTCGGCAGCATTTACCGAAGGAAAGTAGGTCGACGTTACGATTAAACCTAAGATCACCACTGCATTAATCTTCATTTTGACTCCTAATCTACAAAGATTGATTTTGGTTTGCGCCTCTGTACTGAACGGAAAGTCTCTATCCTTAAGGCCATTTTTACGCGCTTCAATGATTAGCGCGCTATTAATCTACATTGGTTATAAATAGCACGCTAATGATCTTGATCAATGTTTGCCATCATTAAACTCGTAATATTTATATACATAAGATAACTCGGTAGTTATTTGGCTTAGCGGCGCTAGTTTTATAGGTGTGTTATTTAATGAAAAGAAAAGAATTTACCATCGTTGTTTGTGTACTGTTTTTTTTCATTGCAGTAGTAGCAATGGCATTACTATTTAGGGCATATAGCAGTGAAATATGGTTACAAGGGGAAGTTGATGCACCAGAAGTGGTTATTTCTTCCAAGGCTAAAGGGAGAGTTATAGAGCGTTTTGTCGAGCGAGGTGATGATGTTGTTAAAGGTCAAAATTTAATCTCTCTGGAGAGCCCAGAATTATTCGCACAACTGAAAAAATATGAAGCATTAAGAGATCAGGCAAAATCAAATTTAGCCATGTCGCAAAACGGCACACGTGAAGAAAAGATTCGTTATGCGAAAGCTCAATTGTTAGAAGCAACGCAGAACTTTAAAAATTCCGCACAGACATACCAAAGATTCAGCAAACTTCTACAGAAAAACTATGTTTCTCAGGATGAATTAGATGAATCATTTCGTAGTCAAGAATCTGACAGGCAGAAGCTAAAATCGGCCCAGTCACTTTTAGATGAAGCATTGAATGGTGACCGAATTGAGCAGCGCGAAGCTTTTGATGCGACATTACGCGCTTCAGAGCAAGAATTAAATGAAGCCTCTATAATAGTCGACGATTTGCTTGTTATATCACCTATCAATGGTGAAGTGGGTACTATGCCCGCTGAAAAAGGCGATTTATTGAATGCACTTTCCCCTCTTTTAGTTTTAATTAATCTCGACCAATCCTATTTTGTTTTTGATATCCGTGAGGATATTCTCTCGGGTATTCATAAAGGTGATAATGTTACACTACGCATCCCGGCATTAAATAATAAATTAGTCCCTGCTACAATAAGATATATCGCTCCACTTGGTGACTTTTCAACGAAAAGAGCAACACGCGCAACCGGTGACTTTGATTTGAAAACTTTTGAGATCAGGTTATATCCATTAGATCCGGTAGAAGGGCTACGCCCTGGTATGAGCGTATTATGGTCATGGAAGTTATAAAATATAATATTGGAGTCTGTTTTCAGTTAGTTATTAAAGAACTAAAAAACTCCTTTAAAAAGCCGATATATCATTGGCTATGCTGGATATTTCCATTACTTTTATTTGCATTGCTCAATGCAAGTTTCTCTAAAGGAACACTGTTGGATATACCTGTTGCCGCTGTAGATAATGACCATAGTCATTTATCTAAAAAGATTATGCGACAACTTAATGCTGCTTCTCATGCGCAGATAATTTCATATGGTGATGACCTGGGAAATGCCAAACGTGCTCTTGAACATGGGGATGTTTACGCCGTACTTTATATCCCACTTAAATTCGAGAAAAATGTACTTTCAGGTAATAGTCCAAATGTTGTTTTCTTATACAACGCGCTATTCTATGCTTCAGGTAGTTACTCATCTCAGGATTTCTCAGGATTAGTTGCGGAGATTAATAATACTTATCGTCCAATACTAAATGCACATAATGAACAGCCGGCAATAAAGTTATCTAAACTTCATCTTGTCTATAGCAGCCTTTTTAATCCTAGTGGTAGTTTCGTATACTATCAACAATTTGCAGCCACTATACATCTTATACAATTATTTGTTGTTACAACAACTATCTATATTCTTGGGCACACAAGGAAAACTAATTCGCTGGTTGGTTTCAACACTATGATACTGTGTAAAATAATCCCCTACACAGTTATTTTTACTCTATTATTAGTTTTAGAACTAGCGATTCTTATTACACTCTCTGATGCGAAAATTAATGGGAATCCACTCTATATATTGTGCGTAGGGTTCTGTTATATTCTTGCGGCCCAGAGCTTGGGATTAATACTTTACACTTTCACGCCCTCGACTAACATGGCATTTACACTGATTGGCTTACTGGTCAGTATTGCATTGAGTTTCTCTGGCCTGGCTATGCCGGAATTTTCTCTCAGTAGTCCAGGAAAATTGGTCTCAGAGCTAGAACCCTTAACTCATGCACTTAAAACAATGTTCGATATTTTTTTACGTCATGTATCCGCAACGGCCATTATGAAGTCATGCGGGATACTCCTTATTTATCCCATTGTGACCTTTATTCTTATTCGCCGTCGACTCTATTTTAGAATCAAACTGAATCTTGTGGGGGCATAATGATTGAATATTGGAAGACATTCTGCCATGTCTTGATACATTTGATAAAAAAGCCGTTATGGCTGCTGGTATTGATATCGCTTTCTATGATGAGTTTAGTTTATGGAAATCATGTATGGAAATTACCTGTTGCACTTGTGGATTTAGATCATTCAAATATGAGCCGCTCACTAGCCCGAAAGCTCAATTCAATGTCAAGACTTGAGATAATTCACTATTCAGTTGAAATGGATACTCGAAAAGATCTTGCAAACAAAAAAATATTTGCTGTCATTATTATTCCAAAGGATACGGAAAAAAATATTCTGAAAGGTGAGGATATATCTATTCAGGCATCCGGTGATGCGACTAATCGATTACCGAATGGGCTTATACAGAAGGATATATTATCAGTATATGAGGATACTATTTTTGAATACAATAAATCCTTGGCAATGAAGAGTAATTGGAGCAGTAAAGATTTTGATTCATTTTTCCAACCAATTAATCCGACGCTTATTGATCTCTATAATGCAGGTGTTAGTTTTTCTGCCATTATTTTCCCAGGACTGGTTTCGATGATCCTTCAGCAATCTCTTCTTGTTGCCTGCGTAACTATTACTTTAGGATTAAAAAGGGAGGATGGGGACTTAATGTTATTTCGGGAGTTTTTGGGCGGTGTTAGTGCTACATTTCCGATCTGGATTATTTTATCTTTCGTCGTATATATTATTTTACCGAATGTTCTTGGTTACCGACAAACTGCAAGTATCATGGAAGTTTTAGTCATAACTATTCCGTTTATTTTTTCTGTAATAGGGTTAAGTCGTATTATAACTGAGTGTTTATTGCATTCTGGATTAATATATCTAACATTACCTTTTATAACTCTTCCTGTGTTTTTTATCTCTGGTACTATTTGGCCACTTCAGGCAATGCCAGTCGCTGTACGTTTTATAGCATATTTACTTCCATCAACATGGGCAACCAAAGCGATGGTGGGTATTAATCAAATGTCTCTGCCACTAAATGATGTAGCAAAGGAAATTCTATTTATGTTTATTCTTGGCAGTATATATCTGACTATTGGTGAGGTTATATATCGGAAAAGAAATCAATTACGCTTACGATTTATGCAGAGGCGCATTTAATGAGTAATTACGGTATGGGTAATTATATCATTGATGACATCTGTTTTTATAAAACTGTTAAATACTATTCAAGGAGTATTTCATGAAAAAATCTATGTTTTTATTACTATTAATGACTTACGCAACTTACTCAATTTCTGCTGTGGAAGTTAGTAAAACTCAAGCCCATAGTTTACATGAAATGGGGCATATATCGGTACATGGAGATCCTACAGTTCTTTCTCCCGAAGCTGCAAAAAATGCGCTTAACAAAAAAGCAGATAAACTTGGAGCTGGATATTATTATATCGTTGCAATGGGAACTGCTGGTGATTCCAGCGAGTATAATGCCGATGCGATAATTTATAATTAATGTTTTTTCAGTTCTTAACATTTTATCCCGTAAGCTCTATTTAGTGGTTTACGGGAATCTGTATCGGTGCATATGTCCACTAATTCTATCCACAGGAGGGATGAAACGAGGTTTTAACTTGGAGCGAGCAACGATAGCGTCTAGGCATGTTAAACCTATTGGTTGATTGAAGTCGTAAAACAATACCATAATCAAAATGAGCTCTGGAGAACCTGGTTGAGATGTACTGAGAAGATGGCTAGCTAAATTGTCTTTGTTTTTATTAGACTTTAAGTGATTTGAATCTGAATGGCACGCTGTGAGAGGTGCTAATGGTGTCCCCGACTGGAATCGAACCAGTAACTAGCCCTTAGGAGGGGCTTGTTATATCCGTTTAACTACGGGGACCTGTTCATCGACAGGGTTACTGCCGATGAAGTGTACTGCCGGAGTATTATACGCATTTTGACCCAGATAATAAGCAGTTAGCTGTCTGTTTGGTTACTCTGTCACCAACTGGTGGTGAATAATGAGTATTTGTTGGCAAAAAACATCAGACATAGCCGCAAAATACGAGCTGCTACGGGGGTGGGGGCGGTGAATCACTGTCCACTTTTTCGCTTTTTTTAGGTTGATGGGCCATATCACTACGAATCTGTGCATGACTTATTAGGGCAAAAATAAAGGTGCCGCCAATAATGTTACCTGCCAGCGTCGGGATTGCGAACGGGTAAATAAATTGCTGCCAGGGTATTGAGCCGTTAAATACTAAATAGAAGATTTCTACTGAGCCGACGACAATATGGGTCAAATCGCACAAAGCAACTAAATAAGTCATCAGGAAAATTACCCATATCTTGGCCCCACCTGCCGAGGGCATCATCCATACCATAGTGGCAATAATCCAACCGGAAAATATGCCTTTAGCAAACATTTCTCCCGCAGAACTCTCCATCACCCCTTGGGCAATAGTGACAAACGCCGCGCGTGTTGCATTATCAAATACTGGCATATGAATAAAGGAATAGGCTGCAATCCCCGTGCCGATCAGGTTGCCCAATAGCACCAGCCCCCAGAGGCGAAATAATAGAATGAAGTTTTGGCGGCTCGGTTTTTGCATTATTGGCAATACGGGTGTGACGGTATTTTCGGTAAAGAGCTGTTGACGGGCCATAATGACAATAATAAAACCAAAGGTATAACCGATATTTTCCAGGAGAAAACTGGCCGGAGTTTCAGGCAATTTTGCATGAAAAATACCTTTGGCAATCAGGGATGCTCCCATTGAAAGCCCCGCCGCAACCGCTGACCATAATAGTGCAAAGCTGTCGCGCTCTAACTCTTTCTCTCCGTCGACACGGATAATCTCATGAATGGCCGCCGCTTTGGAGGGGAGATTCTTTTCATTGACTTCAATTTCTTGCTCTTCATGTGGCTCATCACTTTCCACGGTTAATTCGCCCTTATCTTGAGACCGTTTTTCATTACTCATAAGGGATTCCTGATTAGTAGAGGAAAAATGCAATAGCCAAGCCATAAGCATAGTTGCAAATTTTTATTCGCGACTTTTTGGTCATGCAGATGGAAGTAAAAGGTCAGTTGGTTTTCATGTTGTTGGTTTTTTCTACAGAATATTGATCTTAACCCGAATATTACCTCTATAAGGGTAGGGATAGCGTTGGGCCCATACTACGTAAGGATTAAGCCTTTATGTTATCATTCGGTTTTACTGAACTGACAATCCTACGGTGGAAGACAATCCTTCATGCTGGAAGCTAAAAATCTGACCTGCATCCGAGATGAAAGAAGCTTATTTCAACAGCTCAGTTTTTGTGTGGCTGCGGGGGAGATTGTGCAGATCGAGGGGCAAAACGGAGCCGGTAAAACCAGCCTGTTGCGCATTCTGGCGGGCCTTGCCGATGCCGACGAAGGGCAGGTGAATTGGTTGGGTGAGAATATCCGTCGCGACCGCGCATGTTATCACCAGGATTTACTCTTTTTAGGTCATCAGCCAGGGATCAAATCTGTACTCACCCCTTTTGAGAATTTGGCCTTTTATCAGTCGGTATTTCAATCGGTTGATAGCGCTGCTATTTGGCAGGCATTATCTCAAGTCGGGCTGGTGGGGTATGAAGATTTGCCGGTATCGCAGTTATCTGCGGGTCAGCAACGGCGGGTGGCTTTAGCTCGTTTGTGGTTAAGTCAGGCACCGTTATGGATTTTGGATGAGCCCCTGACCGCAATTGATAAACAGGGGGTTAGCACCTTGTTGGCTCTGTTTGTGGAACATGCCGCCAAAGGAGGCATGGTGCTGCTCACCACTCATCAGGAGTTGGATGGTGTCGGGCAGCAGGTACGTAAAATTCGTTTAACCAACACGCAGGAGAATTAATGTTTATTAGCGTGTTGCGCCGTGAATTAAAAATTGCCTTCAGAAAAGGTGCAGAAATCGTTAATCCGCTCTGGTTTTTTCTGATTGTGATTACCTTGTTTCCGCTGGGTATCGGCCCAGAGCCGCAATTACTGGCGCGCATTGCACCGGGCATCGTTTGGGTTGCAGCCTTGCTGGCATCACTATTATCACTAGAGCGACTTTTCCGTGATGATTTTCACGATGGCTCGCTTGAGCAATTGTTGTTGTTACCCAGCCCGCTGACACTCACGGTGTTAGGCAAAGTGTGTGCTCACTGGGTGGTTACCGGGCTACCTTTACTTATTTTATCGCCGCTAGTGGCTTTATTGCTTTCCCTGGACAGTAACACCGCGATTGCGATGGCGCTGACACTGCTATTGGGGACGCCGACGTTAAGTTTTATCGGGGCAATCGGCGTGGCACTAACAGTGGGATTACGTAAGGGCGGAGTTTTACTGAGCTTATTGGTACTGCCGCTGTATATCCCGGTGCTGATATTTGCTACTGCGGCCATTGACGCTGCTTCAATGTCGCTACCCATCGATGGTTATCTGGCGATTTTGGGCGCGATGTTGGCGGGGAGCGCGACACTGGCGCCTTTTGCTACCGCCGCTGCATTGAGAGTGAGTGTGCACTAGCTGTTTAGGGCGGGTATGAGTAATAAAAGCCTTATAGGAAGAAAAGCCTTATAGGGAGAAAAGAGTACCGATTTTCAGAAGCTTAAGCGCGGTAGCCAACGCCAGTCAGAGCAGATTGCGCGCCGTTCCCTGCACCGGTATTGCCCATGTGGTGATGCCCGTCCAATTTTAATGTGAGCAATGAAAAATGTGGAAATGGTTTCATCAATTCGCTAAACCTGAACGGCTCTATCAGTTGTGTGGCCGATTTATTCCATGGCTGGGTATCGGGGCTGTTATCTGCCTGATTGTGGGCTGGGTGTGGGGCTTTGGTTTCGCCCCGTCGGATTACCAGCAAGGTGATAGCTTCCGTATCATCTACTTGCATGTTCCGGCGGCGATTTGGTCGATGTGCATTTATATGTCGATGGCTATCGCGGCGTTTGTCGGTTTGGTCTGGCAAATGAAAATGTCCGATAACGTCGTGGCCGCCATGGCCCCGGTGGGCGCAGTATTTACCTTTATCGCTTTGGTTACCGGTTCGGCCTGGGGTAAACCCATGTGGGGAACATGGTGGATCTGGGATGCGCGGCTGACCTCCGAGTTAGTGCTGTTATTCCTCTATCTGGGGGTGATCGCCCTGTATAACGCTTTTGAAGACCGCAAACTGGCTGGGCGCGCCGCCGGTATTTTGGTACTGGTCGGCGTGGTCAATATCCCCATTATTCATTTCTCTGTCGTGTGGTGGAATACCTTGCATCAAGGTTCGACTAACATGCAGCAAAGCATTGATCCGAGTATGCGATCCCCGCTGCGCTGGGCTATTTTTGGTTATCTATTCTTCTTTATCACCCTGACATTAATGCGCCTGCGCAATCTGATTTTGCAGCAAGAGCGCCATCGGCCTTGGGTCGCTGCTTTGTTGCGTAAGGAGCCTCGTGTATGAATCCGGCCTTTAATGCTTGGGCGGCATTTTTTGCCATGGGGGGCTATGCCTTTTATGTCTGGCTGGCGATAGCGGCAACGGTCTTATCGCTGCTTGGCCTATGGATACACACGGTATGGCAGCACAAACAATTATTAGCGGATATTCAACGCCGTGAGGCGAGAGAACAACGTATTCGTCAGGCGAATCAGGCTCAGCATCACTCAGTTAAAAATACAGCCCGCTTGCAGGAGAAACAACAGTGAACCCACGTAGAAAAAGTCGGCTCTATCTGGCGATGGTGGTTCTAATCGGTATCGGTTTGACCACCACACTGGTGCTGTATGCGCTGCGTTCTAATATTGATTTGTTTTATACACCGGGCGAAATTTTGCAGGGCAAAGGCGAGCGCCATGAGAAGCCGGAAATCGGTCAGCGTTTGCGTATCGGCGGTATGGTGATGCCGGGTTCAGTGAAGCGTGACGACAAAACGTTAGAAATGAGTTTTAAGGTTTACGATGCGCGAGGTGCCGTCACAGTGACTTATACCGGTATTCTACCCGACCTATTCCGTGAGGGGCAGGGGGTGGTGGCGCAAGGGGTATTTGCTGAAGGAAATACCATCAATGCCAAAGAAGTCTTGGCAAAACATGATGAAAAATACACGCCACCGGAAGTCAAAGAGGCGATGAAAGAAAACCATACCCGCCCGGCTGAGGCCTACAACAGCACCGCTGCACAAGGTAATGCCTCATGATGCCCGAAATTGGCAGTTTCTTGTTATGTCTGGCGCTGGCTATCTCGCTATTGCTGAGTTTGTATCCGCAGTGGGGGGCTGCTCGCCAGGATACCCGTATGATGGCAACCGGCAGGCCATTGACCTACGGTATGTTTGCCACCATCGCGCTGTCATTTATATGCCTTGTATATGCGTTTGTAGTAAATGATTTCACCGTCTCTTATGTCGCGGCGAACTCAAATTCACATCTGCCGGTCTATTACCGCATTGCGGCAACTTGGGGCGCGCACGAAGGGTCATTGCTGTTGTGGGTATTGCTACTCAGTTGTTGGTCACTGGCGGTGGCACTGTTTAGCCGCTCCATGCCGGATGATGCGGTCGCCCGAGTGTTGTCGGTATTGGGAATGATTACTGGCGGCTTTCTGCTATTTATTATTCTGACTTCGAATCCGTTCAACCGCACTTTGCCGGATTTCCCGATTGATGGTAATGACTTGAACCCGCTGTTGCAGGATGTCGGGCTGATTTTCCATCCACCTTTGCTTTATATGGGTTACGTCGGTTTCTCGGTAGCATTTGCTTTCGCCATTGCCTCTTTAATGGCCGGAAGGCTCGATAGTGCCTGGGCTCGCTGGTCACGCCCGTGGACTCAGGCCGCATGGGTATTCCTGACTATGGGGATCGTGCTCGGCTCCGCCTGGGCTTACTATGAACTCGGTTGGGGCGGTTGGTGGTTCTGGGATCCGGTAGAAAATGCTTCCTTTATGCCGTGGCTGGCAGGGACGGCGCTGATTCATTCATTGGCCGTCACTGAAAAACGCGGAACATTCAAAGCGTGGACAGTATTGCTGGCAATTACCGCATTTTCTTTATGCCTGATGGGAACATTCCTGGTGCGCTCCGGTGTATTAGTCTCGGTGCACTCTTTCGCCTCTGATCCCGCGCGCGGCATGTTTATTCTGGCCTATTTAGTGATAGTTATCGGCGGCTCTTTGCTGCTGTATGCGGTTAAAGGCGCACAAGTGCGCAGCCGGACCCAGCATGAAGTGTTCTCGCGCGAGACATTCCTGCTGGGTAATAACGTGCTGTTAATTGCTGCTATGTTGGTGGTATTGCTCGGCACATTGCTGCCATTGGTCCACAAACAGCTTGGATTGGGCAGCATCTCCATCGGCGAACCCTTCTTTAATACCATGTTTACCTGGCTGATGGCTCCTATGGCGCTCTTAATGGGGATTGGCCCATTAGTTCGCTGGCGTCGCGATGAGCCGAGCAAGCTTTACAAACGCTTGGGTGTGGCGCTGGTGGTCACTTTGCTAATGTCGATATTAGTCCCTTGGTTACTGCAAGATACTATTGCCGGAATGACCGTAGTTGGCCTGATGATGGCTATCTGGGTGATTATCCTGACTGTGATGGAGTTGCACGAACGCGCCACGCATCGTCATGGTTTCTGGCGTGGTCTGAGCCATCTTTCCCGTAGTCATTGGGGGATGGTGCTGGGGCACCTTGGGGTGGCGGTGACGGTGATCGGTATTGCCTTCAGTCAAAATTATAGTGTCGAACGTGATGTGCGCATGAAAGCCGGTGATAGCATTGATATCCACGATTATCACTTCGTATTCCGCGATGTTCATGACGTTAAAGGGCCAAACTATACCGGCGGTGTGGGCATTATTGATGTCACCCGAAACGGCAAACCTGAAGCGACTTTGCATGCAGAAAAACGCTATTACAGTGTGGCTCGCTCGATGATGACTGAAGCCGCCATTGATGGTGGCCTGACACGTGATCTGTATGCTGCACTGGGTGAAGAGCTGGATGATGGCTCATGGGCGGTGCGCTTGTATTACAAGCCATTCGTTCGTTGGATCTGGTATGGCGGGGTGTTTATGGCCATCGGCGGCATTTTCTGTATGTTTGATCCCCGCTATCGGATGAGCAAAAAGTTAAAACGCGGCGCGGCGACGGAGGCTAAATAATGAAATCTCAATCTTCATTCAATAAGCTGATGTTCATTCCACTGGTGCTCTTTCTGCTGCTGGTTGTGGCTTTTCTGGTGCAATTGACCCGCAATGCTAATGGCGATGATCCCACCATGCTGGAGTCAGCGCTGATTGGCAAACCGGTACCGGCTTTTAAACTAGAATCCCTTGAGCAGCCGGGGAAAACTTTCGATCAGGCGGTATTACATGACGGCAAACCCATGTTGCTCAATGTCTGGGCGACCTGGTGCCCGACGTGCCGCGCCGAGCATGAATATCTGAATAAGCTGGCGGCGCAGGGTATTCGCGTGGTGGGGTTGAACTATAAAGATGATCGCGCCAAAGCGGTGCAGTGGCTTAATTCGCTGGGTAATCCTTACGCGCTGAGTTTGTATGATGGCGATGGCATGTTGGGGCTGGATCTGGGGGTTTATGGCGCGCCGGAAACTTTCTTGATTGACGGTCAGGGCATTATTCGCTATCGCCATGCCGGTGATCTTAATGATCGCGTCTGGCAGCAGGAAATCCTGCCACTGTATAAAAAGTATCAGGGGGGCGCATGAGATTATTCAGTCTGGTACTGGGCCTGATATTGGGTTGGAGTATTTTTGCGACCAATGTTTTTGCAGCCATTGATACTTACACCTTTAGCTCCGTGGAGCAGGAACAGCAGTATCGTGAGTTAACCGAGCAATTGCGTTGCCCTAAATGTCAAAACAACAGCATTGCTGATTCCAATGCCATCATTGCTGCTGATATGCGCGGCAAGGTGTACGAATTGCAGCAGCAGGGCAATTCTAAACAGCAAATTATTGATTATATGGTGGCCCGATACGGCAATTTCGTCACTTATGAGCCACCGGTGACGGCAGCAACTTTGATTTTGTGGGTCGGCCCGACCATGTTTGTTCTGATTGGTGCAGTGATAGTAGTGTTACGCGCCCGGCGGCGGGTGGAGAAAGAGGCCTCACTTTCACCGCAGGAGCAGCAGCGGTTAGACATTCTGCTGGCTGAACAAAAACAACCTTCGGCTTCACACAAAAAGACGAACAGGAAACAACCATAATGGTTTTTTGGCTGATAGTGATTATTTTGCTGACGGTCGCGGGTGCCTTGTTGGTCATTCCGGCGCTGCGACAAGAGAACAATTCATCGGTAACTACCCGAGATGAGCTAAATAAGGCGATTTATCAAGACCGGTTATCTGAATTGGCAGAAGACGAAGCCCAGGGCGTAGTGGAACAGCGGCCTGAATTGATTCAGGAATTACAGCAAAATCTGCTAACAGATATCCCACATGAATCCACCGAAGACACCAGCCCAATCAACCGCTGGGTTTTATTACCGGGCGTAGTCATTCTGGTGGTGGTTTCGGTCGGGTTATATGTGAAAACAGGCGGCTTAGCGCAAGTGCAGGCATGGCATCAGGTTGAAGCTCAGATGCCAGAGTTACGCGCCAGAGTTGCCAATGAGCGGGCTGAGCCTCTTACTATGGAGGAAGTCGCTCGTTTAGGGCTGGGATTGCGTACCTCGTTGCAACAAGATAGCGGTAACGTCAATGATTGGATGATGCTTGGCAGAGTGGGCATGGCACTGAATAATGCCACCACCGCCACGCAAGCTTTTGCTAAAGCTTACCAACTAGCGCCCGATAACGATGATGTTAGGCTGGGCTATGCTGAAGTGCTGACTCGTTCCAATGATCCGCAAGATAATCAGCTGGCAACCAAGATGTTACGTACTATGGTTGGGCAGGATCACACCAACTTACGTGCCATGAGCTTGTTAGCTTTTAATGCTTTTGAGCAGGGTGATTTCAAACAAGCCATTGGTGCATGGGAAGTTATGCTAAAATTGCTGCCTGCTGGTGATTCTCGCGTCGAAGTGATAAAACGCAGTATCGCGCAAGCGAAATCACAGGCAGGGCAGGAAACAGCTACACTGGGAATAGAGATCTCGTTGTCACCAGAGGCTGCCCAGAAATTACCCCAGCAAGGGGCGCTGATTATCTCGGTAACGGATGGCACAAACCCGATCCCCGTTGCGGTAAAACAGTTACCTTTGAGCCGATTCCCGCTATCCGTGACACTGGATGATAGCAATGCAATGATGCCGGAGCGTTTGCTCTCCTCGTTGCAACAGGTGAAAGTGCGTGCGCGTATTTCACTGGATGGCACTGCTAATTCGCAGCCAGGTGATTGGTTTGGTGAAAGCGGTGTGCAGGATTTTGGCACCAAAGGGCAGCCCCAAACTATTCATGTTCAGATAAACAAACAGATCCCTTAAATATAAGGGGCTGGAAAGAATTTCATGGAGAAAGATATGAACTACCGCCTGATTGGGCTGGCTTTTGCAACCGTATTGTTAATAGGCTGCGCCAGTAGCTCGCCGGATCAAAGGGAGCAGGGCCGCTCAGATCCGCTGGAAGGTTTTAACCGGGCAATGTTCAATTTTAACTATGAGGTTCTTGACCCTTATGTCGTGCGTCCGGTCGCTGTTGTTTGGCGCGATTATGTGCCGCAACCTGCGCGTAATGGGATGAGTAACTTCCTGGGTAACCTTGAAGAGCCAGCCAGCATGGTCAACAGCTTCCTGGTCGGTGACCCGTACAACGCTATGAAGCACTTTAACCGCTTCTTCCTCAACACTATTTTGGGGATGGGGGGCTTAATAGATGTAGCCGGTATGGCGAATCCAAAACTGGCGAAAAAAGTGCCGAATCGCTTTGGTAGCACGTTGGGGCACTATAATGTCGGCTATGGGCCTTACGTTGTATTACCGGGCTATGGCAGCTTCACGATCCGTGAAGATGGTGGTAATGCGGTTGATTACGTCTATCCAGTGCTGGGGTATCTGACTTTCTGGATGTCGGCAGGCAAATGGATGTTGGATGGTGTTGAAACCCGTGCCCAGCTATTGGATTCAGATGGCTTGCTGCGTAACTCTTCCGACCCGTATCTGATGGTGCGCGAAGCTTACTTCCAACGGAATGATTTCCTGGCGAACGGCGGGCAATTGAAACCAGAAGCAAACTCGAATGCTCAGGCTATTGAGGGTGATTTGGAAAGTATCGATTCACCTAACTGATAGATGTGCTATCTCGACAAATAAAAAAGCGCCGCGAGGCGCTTTTTTGTTGCTGCTGTATCTACGTAGTTGAAGGGTGTATACTCATTGTAGATACATAAAGTGAAGGGGGTGATTATGCGAGCTCAAGCCACATTACAAAAATGGGGTAATAGTGTTGCCTTACGGTTGTCGGGTAATCTTAAAACTATCCCTAATTTTGAGGTGGGTGACATTGTTGATATCGATATTAGCGAACAAGGATTAGTGATTCAAAAAGTCGTCAAAAAGCCATTGACCGAAGAAAGCCTGCTTGCCGGACTTAGCGCTTACACGGCACATGCTGATGAACTTACACATCCCACGGAGAGGGAGCTTGATTATTAATGTATACACCAAAGCGAGGCGATATTTGTTGGTTGGATTTTGAACCAACGAAAGGGAAAGAGATTGGCAAATATCGTCCTGCTCTTATTCTTTCACATGAAACATATAACCGCTTAACCGGATTGGTGATGTGTTGTCCTGTGAGTAGCAGTGTCCGTGGCTCACCTACCGAAGTTCCGGTTACCAACCTTGATGAGCCTTGTGTTGTGGCAACGACCCTAATCCAAACCTTTGACTGGCGTCAGCGTAAGGCTAAATTTCTGATTGAATCAGAATCAGGTTTATATAATGAGGTGTTAGCAAGGCTTATCCCGCTCATTGGCGGTGAACATCTACTCTCTTCTCGGGGTTGAATAAATAAAAAAGCGCCGTGAGGCGCTTTTTTGTGGGCAACTATTGTGAGGAAAATAACGCTGCTAATAATTGCTATCAGAAGGCATAGTTGAAGTTCACGCCATACAGCAGTGCGGTACCTTTAGAGTCGAACTCATAAGTTGTTCCGCCCAATGCTGCTGGTGTTTTTTCCGTGATGTGCACGTTCTGGCCATGCATATAGGAAATACCCACATCAACTGATGCATCTTTGTTAAATGCGTAGGTGGTACCCGCACTTATCCAGAAACGGTCTTGGTCTGGAATCGAAATAGTGCGGTTATCTGCTGGAACCGGGCTGTCATCGAAAGCAATACCAGTGCGGAAGGTCCAGTTATCATCGTAATAATAGGTGGTACCCAGCGCGATACGGTAAGCATCGTGGAAGCCTTCTTGCTTCTCAAACAGAGTGTTACCGTTGGTTCCGGTGGCTTTCAGCTCTTTGAACTGGCTCCAACTGGTGTAGGCCAGGCTGTAGTGAATCGCCCATTGTGGTGCCACTTTATTGTAGCCAGACACTTCCCAGACTTCTGGCAGGTTTAGAGTCAGGGCGCCTGGAATCACTGCACCACCAGTGCCACCTGGAGGTGGTAACTGGCTGCTGAAGTCGCCATCAAAGTCGATTTTCACTTTGGAGCGATAGGTGAAGCTGTAACGGTTCTCTTTATCCACTTCATACAGAACGCCCGCATTCCAACCATAGCCCCACTTGGTCCCTTCCATACGGGTGACTTCAGTGCTGTACGGTAAACGTCCACCACCAGCTTCACCGAGATGGCGTACAATCTTCGCATCGGCATAAACGGCATTAAAGCCCAGACCGAAGCTGAAGTTTTCATTCAGGCGATAGGCACCGCTTAAATTGAGGTTTGCAGTTTTCAGGTCAGTCTGACCCCCCAGAGAACCGGCGACATAGTCATCATTAAATTCAGTGGCCAAACCGTAGTTTGAGGTACCGGAAGCCCCAATTGCCCATTGCTCATTCAGTGGCATAATAAAGTGGATATTGGGGATCCACTCTGATGGCGCGATGTTTTTGGCGCTGGTACTTCTGCCGCTTGGCGATGTTCCACTGATATCAACATTAGGATCGACATACACGAAACCACCGGAGAATGAAGGGCGGTCGAATAAGGTCATTGCGGCGGGGTTGCGGCTACCAACAGAAGCATTGTCAGCAACAGCGCCTTCACCAGAGAAAGAGCGGCCCAATGCAGCTGCTGAATATTCATTCAGCTGAAAACCGGCCGCAGAAACGTTTGAAGAAATTATTGCCACTGCAGCTGCCAGAGCTGATCGGGTAAACAGGTTTTTCTGGTTCATGACCAAAACCTCATTGTTTTAATTAATGTTACATACCGTAACAAGAGAATGCGGGATTGTAGGGTCCGTTATCGGTCAGACAAAGCAGACCAGTGGCTGAAGTATAGGTCTGACCAGCGAGGGTGTTGCAAGTATGTTTTTACATTTGAGCGGATTTGATTGCAAAAAATAGACGTAGTTAACAAAAAGCTCACAAATTCGTAGCAATTATTACACTATTGATGATTGAACAAACAATTTGAGTGTGATTTCCGTCACTTAATAGGCCTATAAACAGTAAGTCCTAGTGCCAGATGACTGACGGTAGTAAAATAGCGTCAGAGAAAATATTTTTTGCACTATGTCTTATTTGTTCGCGCCAATTGTTATTTGCGCTATCTGATAGGCAATTTGCACCTATTTTGAAATGTCCGTTGAGGAGAATTGAAGATGTCAGATGCAACTGTTGGATCAACAAACAACCGCTGTAGCGCAGAAGAAACCGCAGCCTGCTGCTGTATCGATGTAGGTACTATCATGGACAACACCGATTGCACCGCCTCCTATAGCTGTGTATTCGACAATCGTGCAGAAGCTGAAGCGATGCTGAAAACGCTAACTGAAAAAGCGCGTGCTGTGGAATCTGAGCCTTGCCTAATCGAGCATAAGCTGGAAGAAACTGATGGTGGCGTGCGCTTAACCGTCGATTTCACTTTTGCCTGCCAGGCTGAAACCATGATTTTCCAGTTAGGTCTGCGTTAATTCACACCTTGCTGTGAGTTTATTCAGTTCAGCTGAATACCTAAAAACGCGGAGCTTTTGGCTTCGCGTTTGTTTTTGGATGATTTGCCTTCTGAATTCATCACATTTGATATATCACTTCCAGATAAGTTATTAGCCTGTCAGTTCTTCTCACTTCCCATTTTTAGTCCGAAAAGTTGCTCCTGCTCTCACTTTCCTGTTCTATAGGTTTACCAAATGTAAATATTTGGTTAACAATAATTAGATCAGGTCAGACCTGTTATTTGTTATAGTTTTAATCAAAGCCACTTTGACTTATCAGGAGCATTTATGAGTAAGCCATTACCGCTAGTGACGCGCCAGGGCGATCGCATTGCCATAGTCAGCGGCCTGCGAACCCCCTTTGCCAAGCAGGCAACTGCTTATCATGGTGTGCCAGCTGTAGATTTAGGCAAAATTGTGGTCAGTGAATTATTAGCCAGAAGTGGTGTTGCTCCTGAATTGATTGATCAACTGGTATTCGGCCAAGTGGTACAGATGCCAGAAGCGCCAAATATTGCCCGTGAAATAGTATTGGGCACGGGCATGAGTGTGCATACCGACGCTTACAGTGTTTCGCGCGCATGTGCGACCAGCTTTCAGGCGGTGGCCAATGTGGCGGAAAGCATCATTGCTGGCTCCGTGACGGTAGCGATTGCCGGCGGTGCAGATTCCTCTTCTGTTTTGCCTATTGGTGTCAGCAAAGCGCTGGCACGAACCTTGGTTGACGTCAATAAAGCCCGAACGTTATCCCAACGATTGAAATTGTTTAGCCGCTTAAAACTGCGCGATTTACTGCCGGTAGCACCTGCGGTTGCTGAGTATTCAACGGGCTTGCGCATGGGGGATACGGCCGAGCAGATGGCAAAAACCTATGGAATTAGTCGCCAGGATCAGGATGCGTTAGCGCTGCGTTCTCACCAAATGGCGGCACAGGCCTGGCAACAAGGGTTATTACACGATGAGGTGATGACGGCTTATATTGCACCTTTTAGTGATGCCATCACTGAAGATAATAATATCCGCAAAGATTCCACTATGGAGCAATATGCCAAATTACGTCCGGCATTTGATCGCAAACACGGCAGTGTCACGGCCGCGAACAGCACACCACTGACCGACGGTGCAGCCGCCGTCATGATGATGAGTGAATCAAAAGCGAAGGAATTGGGTCTCCAGCCGTTAGGTTACTTGCGCAGCTTCGCCTTTTCGGCCATTGATGTCTGGCAAGACATGTTATTAGGCCCCTCTTACGCCACACCATTAGCACTCGATCGCGCCGGAATCACCCTGGCAGACTTAACTCTTATCGATATGCATGAAGCATTCGCTGCACAAACACTGGCGAATCTGAAAATGTTTGCCAGTGATAGCTTCGCACGGGAAAAACTGGGGCGCAGCCAAGCGATTGGTGAAGTTGATATGAGCAAATTCAACGTATTAGGTGGCTCTATTGCTTATGGCCACCCCTTTGCGGCAACTGGCGCGCGTATGATTACTCAAACACTGCATGAATTACGTCGTCGCGGTGGGGGATTAGGGCTAACAACCGCATGTGCTGCGGGTGGTTTGGGTGCAGCAATGATTGTGGAGGTGGAGTAATGAGTCAGGAAAATACGCTTAACAGTGGTGATGAAATGACCCAGGTGGAAGCTGTCGCTCCGGCCCATTCTGTATTCACCCTCAGTGTTCGGCCCGACAATATTGGTATCATTACTGTTGATGTTGTCGGTGATAAAGTGAACACCTTAAAAGCTGAATTCGCAGAACAAATTGCTGAAATACTGCAACAAGCACAGGCCTTGAGCCAATTACAAGGCTTAGTGATTATTTCTGGCAAACCGGACTCTTTTATCGCTGGTGCTGATATCACCATGATTGCCGCTTGTCGCACTGCGCAGGATGCCCGAATTTTGGCTCAGAAAGGTCAATCCATTCTGGCACAAATCGCGGCATTTCCTGTACCGGTAGTCGCCGCTATCCACGGCGCTTGTCTTGGTGGTGGTCTGGAATTGGCGCTGGCATGCCATAGCCGAATTTGCTCACAGGATGATAAAACCGTGCTCGGTTTACCAGAGGTGCAATTGGGGCTGCTGCCGGGTTCTGGCGGTACTCAGCGTTTGCCACGCCTGGTGGGGGTCAGTAGGGCACTGGATATGATATTAACGGGCAGGCAGATTCGTGCGCGACAGGCACTTAAAATGGGGCTGGTGGACGGTGTAGTGCCACAGGACATCTTGCTGGATGTGGCTATTCAGCGGGCAAAAGCCGGTTGGCTTGATAAGCGAGCCTTGCCGTGGCAGGAACGTTTACTCAGTGGCCCTCTAGGTAAAGCACTGTTATTTAATATTGTCCGTAAGAAAACGCGGGCAAAGACCAAAGGCCATTATCCAGCAACCGAGCGTATTATTGATGTGGTGCGTAAAGGGTTAGACCACGGCGGCCCTGCGGGTTATGAAGCCGAAGCTAAAGCTTTTGGTGAGCTGGCGATGACCCCTGAGTCAGCCGCATTACGCAGCTTGTTTTTTGCCACCACCTCGCTGAAAAAAGAGGCCGGTGGCAAAGCGAAGCCTCGTGCGATCCATCGTGTAGGGGTCTTAGGGGGGGGCCTGATGGGCGGTGGTATTGCTAATGTCACTGCAACCCGTGCGGGTTTGCCAGTCCGGATTAAAGATATCAATCCAGCTGGAATTAATCAGGCGCTGAAATATACCTGGGATGCTTTAGGCAAGCGGGTGCGCAGTAAACGGATGCGCCCGGCTGAGCGGCAACGGCAGATGATGCTGATTTCCGGCAGCACAGATTATTGTGGTTTTGGCAATGTGGATATTGTGGTTGAAGCGGTATTTGAAGATTTATCGTTGAAACAGCAGATGGTGGCAGATATTGAGCATTTCGCGGCTCCTCACACTATTTTCGCCTCAAACACATCATCTCTGCCAATCAGCGACATAGCGGCACAGGCACAGCGGCCGGAGCAGGTTATCGGCCTGCATTACTTTAGTCCGGTGGATAAAATGCCGTTGGTGGAAGTTATTCCGCATGCAAAAACGAGCGAAGAAACTATTGCAACCACGGTTGCCTTAGCGCGCAAACAGGGCAAAACAGCGATTGTGGTCGCTGATCGTGCCGGGTTCTATGTAAACCGTATTTTGGCTCCGTATATCAATGAAGCAGCCCGCTGCCTATTAGACGGTGAACCTATCGATTCAGTTGATAAAGCGCTGATCGATTTTGGCTTCCCGGTTGGCCCGATAACCTTGCTGGATGAAGTGGGAATTGATGTGGGAACCAAAATAATGCCTATTTTGGTGGAGAAATTAGGGGCACGTTTTGCCGCACCGCCTTCTTTTGATGTCATATTGAAGGATGGGCGGAAAGGGCGTAAAAATGGTCGCGGTTTCTACCTTTATCCCGCTAAAAGTAGCGGTTTTAAGTGGAAAAGAAGCCCCGGTAAGCAAGTGGACACCAGCGTGTATACCTTACTGGGTGTCACACCGAAGGCGCATCTCGAATCTGCGGTGATAGCACAGCGCTGCACGATGATGATGCTGAATGAAGCCGCGCGTTGTCTGGATGAATCCATCATCCGTAATCCGCGTGATGGGGATATTGGTGCAGTGTTCGGGATTGGTTTCCCTCCGTTCTTGGGCGGGCCTTTCCGCTATATGGACAGGCTGGGCGCAGATAAAGTGGTAAAAACACTGAATTTACTTGCCCAGCAATATGGCGAGCGTTTTGAGCCTTGCTCATTATTGGTCACGATGGCTGAACAGCAAAAAAGGTTTTATCCGCCTGAAAACAGTATGGATGAAGAGGCTATTACCGCACATAATTAAGAGTGTGAACAAGATCACCACCTGCAATTCTAACGGATAAGGCCGCTATACATCGGGAGCTACCCGCGCTACCTTAAATTAGAATCACGTAAAGTGACTATTCATGCCAAAATGAATGAATTGTCACTTATTGCATAGGTGATAGAGTTTGGATTAAGCTGTTGATATGGTTACTCTGTAACCAATCAAGGTTGGCTGTCGGTGTTACTGGTGTAAAAACAGCCATTTTCTTTACCTTAAGTTTCAGGCAAAATGCCCGGCCGCCATAGAGAGACGGCGCGTTATCGTTATGAAGTTTCTTTGCTCTCAAGCAAAGGTTTCGGCGGTACAGCACGCAAAGCGTTTCTGTATAGCGTTATTTTGTTAACAAAAACGGTGCAATATGCAAGTTTTCATTATGCGTCACGGCGACGCGGCTCTTGACGCAGCCAGTGATGCGCAAAGGCCTCTGACTCTGTGTGGTCAAGATGAATCACGTCAGATCGCGAGCTGGTTAAACGACCAGTCCGTTGATGTTGATAGGGTATTAGTTAGCCCTTATTTACGCGCAGGGCAGACATTGGCAGTGGTGCGTGAAGTGCTGACCCTTCCGGCTGAACAGGAAGTGATGCCAGAATTAACGCCAGGTGGGGATGCTGCTTTTGTTAGTTGCTATTTACAAGCATTGGCAAAAGAAGACTGCGCTGCGGTGCTAGTCATTTCACACTTGCCGCTGGTCGGCTATTTAGTGGCTGAACTTTGTCCGGGGCAATGCCCGCCGATGTTTGCGACGTCAGCCATCGCTTGTGTTGATTTGGATGATGAGACGGGCAAAGGGACTTTTGACTGGCAGGTTAGCCCGACACAGCTTTTAGCTAAAGCCTGTCACGGCTAAGTATCATTTGAGCCAATGATCAATGGGCGCGGCGTCACTGTCGCGCTCTTGTTATTTCTACTCTTTGTAACGGGTAGATTGTATGTATACAGCGTTAGCAAAAATGCATCCCACCAGCCAATTCGGCTACTGTTCTAATTCGATTAATACCAATAATGCTGCCGTGCCTCCCCATTCTTTCGGGGCCTGATGAAATGCCAGCACATCTGGATGTTGCGCCAACCATAGCGGTGTTTGTTGCTTCAGAACATGCTTGCCATGCCCATGCATCACACAGGCACAATGTACATGTTCGCGTTTGCAAGCCGCAATTAATGCTCCCAACTCCTGCTTGGCTTGTTTCTGCGTTAATCCGTGTAAATCCAAAAACATATCGGGTGAGTAATCGCCGCGTCGCAGTTTTTTCACTTCAAAATGGTCAACACCGGGTCGCACATAGCGTGTGGGGCCTTCGGTATCCAACTGCGGTTGGAATTCGTCGGAAAAATAATAACTGGCATCCACTTGTTCTTGCAGCAACCGCTCTGGTGCAATTTTTTTACCCAGTTTGGGTGGCGAGCGATGGACGATCGTGTCTTGTTTTAGCTTCTTTGCTCCGGCTATCGACTCTTTAAATAGCTGTAATTCATCTGTTGTCAGGTGATATTTATTTTTCATTATCTGTTCATCGTACTTATGCAATTCCCCCAGTTTACCTGTTGAGATTCATCTGTCTAAATAAATGTAACGGTAGGATTGATGGCTTTAATGTCTATTTCATTATTTGGTTATCATTCAACTGATGTATTGCTGCTGATTTGTGGCGGGCTTCATGGCAAACTAGGGGCATAGATAATGATTTTAAGCCCCAGTTGGAGAATACCTTGGACAAGATTTTCGTCGATGAAGCAGTAAATGAGCTGCACACCATTCAGGATATGTTGCGTTGGGCCGTCAGCCGTTTTAACGCGGCCAATATTTTTTATGGTCACGGTACTGATAATCCGTGGGACGAAGCGGTGCAATTGGTTTTTCCAAGCCTGTTTTTACCGATAGATATTCCAGAAGATATGCGCAGTGCGCGTCTGACATCCAGCGAGCGTCATCGTATTGTTGAGCGAGTTATTCGCCGGGTAAATGAGCGCATTCCTGTTGCTTACCTGACTAATAAAGCCTGGTTCTGTGGCATGGAATATTACGTTGATGAGCGTGTATTGGTACCACGTTCACCGATTGGTGAACTGATTAATAACAATTTTTCTGGGCTGATTCGTCAGCAACCTAAGCATATTTTGGATATGTGCACCGGCAGCGGCTGTATTGCTATTGCTTGTGCTTACGCTTTCCCGGAAGCGGAAGTGGATGCTGTCGATATCTCCAATGACGTGTTAGCGGTGACTGAGCACAATATTCAGCAGCACGGCATGGAGCATCAGGTCACGCCTATTCGCTCTGACTTGTTCCGCGATTTACCGCCTATCAAATATGACTTGATTGTCACCAACCCGCCGTATGTTGATGCTGAAGATATGGCTGATTTGCCACAGGAGTTCCGCTTCGAGCCTGAACTGGGTCTGGCTGCGGGCAGCGATGGTTTGAAACTGGCCCGTCGCATTCTGGCTTGTGCGCCAGACTTTTTACAAGATGATGGCGTGCTGATTTGTGAAGTGGGCAACAGCATGGTGCATTTGATGGATGAATATCCAGATGTGCCGTTCACTTGGCTGGAGTTTGACAATGGCGGTGATGGCGTCTTTATGCTGACCAAACAGCAACTAATTGATTGTGCGTCACATTTCAGCATGTATCGCGATTGATCATTGACTTTTAAACCTGTCAGGGTGACGAGTATTGCCCTGACAAAGTGCTTATTCGAGAATTCAAGGAGCCGTGATGGCTGGGAACAGTATAGGGCAGTTTTTCCGCGTCACCACTTTTGGTGAATCTCACGGTATCGCCTTGGGATGTATTATAGACGGTGTTCCACCGGGCATTCCTATCACCGAGGCTGATATTCAGTTGGATCTCGACCGACGTCGGCCAGGTACCTCTCGCTACACCACTCAACGCCGTGAACCGGATCAAGTGCGCATTCTGTCTGGCGTGTTTGAGGGGATCACCACCGGTACCAGTATCGGCTTGATGATTGAAAATACCGACCAACGTTCGCAAGATTACAGCGCAATTAAAGATGTGTTCCGCCCAGGCCATGCCGACTACACCTATGAGCAGAAATACGGGGTGCGTGATTATCGTGGCGGTGGTCGCTCTTCTGCCCGTGAAACGGCGATGCGTGTTGCTGCCGGTGCTATTGCGAAAAAATATCTGGCGCAGAAATTTGGCGTGCAGGTGCGTGGTTATTTGGCACAAATCGGTGATATCAGTTGTGACGTGGTTGACTGGGATCAAGTTGAACAAAATCCTTTCTTCTGCCCGGATGCCAGCAAATTGGAATCACTGGATGCCCTGATGCGCGAGCTGAAAAAGGCGGGTGACTCTATTGGTGCCAAAATTACCGTAGTGGCTGAACATGTGCCTGTCGGTCTGGGGGAACCCGTATTTGATCGTTTAGATGCTGATTTAGCCCATGCGCTGATGAGTATCAATGCGGTGAAAGGGGTGGAAATTGGCGATGGTTTTGCTGTGGTGACCAAACGTGGTAGCGAAAACCGCGATGAAATTACGCCACAAGGTTTCCAAAGTAACCATGCTGGCGGCATTTTAGGTGGTATCAGCAGTGGGCAGCCAGTGGTCGCACATATCGCGTTGAAACCCACCTCCAGTATCACGGTTCCGGGGCAAACTATTAACCGGCAGGGCGAAGCGGTTGAGATGATTACCCGTGGTCGTCATGACCCTTGTGTTGGCATCCGCGCCGTGCCGATTGCCGAAGCGATGATGGCTATCGTGTTAATGGATCACCTACTGCGCCAGCGTGCACAGTGTGGCGATGTGGTTTCAGACGTTCCGCGCTGGTAAGTACAATGAAAAAATGGATAGCGGGCTTATTGGCACTGATTGCCATCAGCCCGGTTATGGCAGCGACGCCATGGCAACAGATTACTCACCCGGTGGCAGGATCTCCGCAGGCAATTGGTGGTTTTGCCAATGGCTGCGTTATTGGTGCGATGCCGTTGCCACTTGAGTCAGCCGATTATCAGGTGATGCGCCCGGATCAGCGCCGCTATTTTGGTCATCCGGATTTGTTGAACTTTATCCATCGCCTGAGTGATAAAGCCCAGAAAAATCAGCTTGGTACCCTGTTGATTGGTGATATGGCGATGCCCGCTGGTGGGCGTTTTAGCAGTGGTCACGCCAGCCATCAATCTGGCCTGGATGTGGATATTTGGCTGCAACTGCCGAAGCAGCGTTGGAGCCAGCAGCAATTATTAAAACCACAACCTATTGATTTGGTTGCTGCTGATGGTAAACGCGTGGTGCCAGCATTGTGGCAGCCGCAAGTTGAAAGCCTGATTAAACTGGCTGCCAATGATAATGAAGTGACACGTATTTTCGTTAATCCGGCGATTAAAAAGCAGCTTTGTTTAGACGCCGGTGCGGATCGTACCTGGCTGCATAAGGTGCGGCCGTGGTTTGGGCATCGTGCCCATATGCATGTGCGTTTGCGTTGCCCGGCCGATAGCCTGGAATGTCTGGACCAAGATACGCCACCACCGGGTGATGGGTGTGGTGCTGAATTGGAAAGTTGGTTCCAGCCTCATCAGCCAAGTGCTAAACCGGGCAAAACCTTACCACCACCATTGCCACCTTCCTGTCAGGCTTTGTTGGATAACCATTTCGCTGCGGAATAAATCATGGATTGGTTTACCCTAGGTCCTGCGGTTTTAGGGATATTATTTTTAGTCGCTTTATTGGCCGGATTTATTGATTCCATCGCCGGCGGCGGCGGGTTGCTAACCGTTCCGGCACTGCTGGCGGTGGGGTTACCTCCGGCGCAGGTGTTGGCGACCAACAAGCTACAATCTGTTGGTGGATCATTCTCCGCTAGCCTTTATTTTATCCGCCGTGGAGCGGTTAATCTGAAGGAACAAAGGCTTACCATTGCTCTCACTGTGGTGGGATCAATGTTAGGCGCCATTTTAGTCCAGCATATGCGGGCCGATATTCTGCGGCAAATTTTGCCACTGTTGGTGATAGGTATTGGGGTCTATTTTCTGGTGACCCCCAAGCTCGGAGAAGTTGACCAACAACGCCGTCTGTCTGCGCTGCCCTTCGCCCTAATAGCGGGCGGTGGTGTAGGTTTTTATGATGGTTTCTTTGGCCCTGGAGCCGGTTCTTTCTATGCTCTGGCCTTTGTGACCTTGTGTGGCTTTAATCTGGCGAAATCCACGGCTCACGCCAAAGTGCTCAATTTCACCTCCAATCTCGGTAGCCTGATTTTCTTTATTGTCGGCGGCAAAGTTGTGTGGAGTATCGGGTTGGTGATGCTGGTGGGGCAAGTCCTGGGGGCACGCCTGGGGGCTCACATGGTATTGACCAAAGGGCAGAAATTGATTCGCCCAATGATTGTCGTGGTGTCATTCGTCATGAGCTGCAAGCTACTGTATGACAGCCACGGTGCTGAGATTTCCGCCTGGCTAGGATTACATGTTTTCGCATAATAATTTGTTTTGCATAACTGAAAATATCAAACAGAACAGTGAGCTTGAATGCCGCTGCTGATACCGCTGTTACGGACCCAAGCATGACTCATGATTATCAACAATTAATCGATATTTTTAATAGCTGTTTTAGTGATGAATATAATACCCAATTGGTGAAAGGCGATGATGAACCCATCTATCTACCCGCCGATGAACAGTTTTCTTATCATCGGGTGATTTTCGCTCATGGTTATTACGCTAGCGGTATGCATGAAATCTCTCATTGGTGTATTGCCGGGGAAGAGCGCCGCAAGTTAGTCGATTTTGGCTATTGGTACTGCCCCGATGGACGCGATGCATTAACTCAAAGCCAGTTTGAAGTGGTTGAGATCAAGCCACAGGCACTGGAATGGATGTTTTGCGTGGCAGCCGGTTTCCCGTTCAATGTCAGTTGCGACAATCTGGAAGGTGATTGCGAGCCAGACCGCATCACATTTCAACGAAAAGTGCGCGAACAGGTATTGTGGCATCTGGAAAACGGAATATCCCCACGACCTGCGCGCTTTATTCAGGCGCTACAATCGTTTTACAATACGCCATCATTCGCGGCAGAGCTTTTCCCTTACCCGGAAGATTTAGCTTAGTTTTCTGTTTGACTGAACATCCATTATTTTTGGATATAAAAATGAATATATTGAGGAAACGATGATCGCAGAGTTTGAAACGCACATCCTGGCGCAGATTGATGACATGGTAGAGCACGCCAGTGATGATGATTTATTTGCTGGCGGTTACCTGCGCGGTCATTTGACATTGGCAGTGGCTGAATCTGAAGAGTTTGGTGAGCACACTGCTGAGCAGCTACACGCAAGGGTCCAAACCAGTCTGGATAAAGCCATCAAAGCCGGTGAGCTTTCCCCTCCGGATCAGGCTTTAGTATTGGGGTTGTGGGATCGTTTATTGGAAAACGCCCAAAATCCCCCTTCGTCTTTGAAGCAGCAGGGGTGTTAGCTACGCTCACGCACCCGAATCACTTACCGGTGTAAGCTCATCGGGATTTGCTCGCTTGCTGCCTACCTGCGACGTCAATGACTTTGGGGATTCATGTGTCCTTGGAGTCGCAGGAGTTAGCCACGCGATTCTCCGGCTAAGATAATATCGAGGTACGCTGTTGTACCGGCCTGCCTTTCAGTAATTTTCGAATCCAGAATCGGTTAGGATTCAGGGCCGCCAGCGTGGTTGCATCTAATGGCTGCGGTTCGCCAAACATTTGTGCGGCCAGAATCTCTGCCACCAATGGCGCGCTGCACAAACCGCGTGACCCCAAAGCACCTACCATAAATAGCTCTGGCCACACCGGCGCGAGGGGAATGTCTTCGCCATGCTGAATTTTACTTGGCAAATCCTGGTATTGCGCCAGTGTGGCACTGTAATCCGGTACTGCGCCCACCATCGGCAAATGGTCACGAATAGCACAACGCACGCCACAGCGCGCCTGATTATCACTGATATCCACCTGTTGCGGCCAACTGACATCAGGCAGGCAGCGTAACAGGCGATCCCGATTTTCTTGCTGTTCGTCGGCACGAAAATCAGTCGTAACATCACCGCGCTGATAACTGGCACCAATACAGTGGTGCTGATTAGCGGGGTTCACTGGTGTTAGGTAACCGTCATAGCACAGCACTTGCCGCAACTGGCTGAGTACCGGCGTGGTGGGAATGTGTGAAACCTGCCCGCGCACAGCCGACAGCGGCAGATGCCGTGTTTGCTCCCATTCGGGTAAGCGGTGGCCGGTGGCCAGCACCACAGTGGCATGTTGCCTGCTTGCCTGCGGTTGCTTGTTTGCTGTTGATTGCTTATTGTTTGCTATCGATTGCTTAAATGTGAGCTGCCATTGCCCGTCAATCCGCTCTAGCTGATGCAGTTCATGCTCATAGTTGCAGGTCATACCATTTTGTTGTGCCAGCGCCATGAGTTCTGTGGTGAGGTCTGATGGGCAAAGCCAACCACCGGCGGGGTAGTGGATACCATCGTGAGCGCAATCTAACCCAGCCAGCACACTGAGTTGTTCGCGACTCATCGCTGCGGCAAGTGATGCCGGCCAATCGGTTTGCAGCATTTTATCAATCTTGCCACGGCTTTTAGCATCAAAGGCCAACTGGCTGACGCCGCACCACTGATGATCAAAGCGGATACCTTGCTCAAGTAATTGAGAGTATTGGCGGCGGGCAAAGGTAAAAGCACTGGTGAAAAAGATTTCCAGTGCATCATTTTTGCCGTTAAGCAGTGGGTAGAGTGCGCCTTGTCGGTTGCCTGATGCACCTTGGGCAGGTTGTGCGTCGGCGCAATAAAGTGTCACTTTAGCGCCACGGCGCAGTAACGCTAGTGCGGTTAAGGCGCTGACAATTCCTCCGCCGATGATGGCGATATCATCACAACGAGTGGCCGATGGCCGGTGATACCAAGGCTCAGATTGGGTATTAAGGCGTTGTGGCAGTACGCCGGTCAGCATCTCACGTTTCTGCCCAAAACCTTTTATTTTAGCGACATCAAACCCTGCTTGTTGCAAGCCACGGCGTACAAATCCTGCCGCCGTAAAAGTGGCGAATGTGCCGCCGGGCCTTGCCATTCGTGCCATGGCATTAAACAGCACATCATTCCACATATCAGGGTTTTTAGCCGGTGCAAAACCGTCAAGGAACCACGCGTCCACTTGATTATTCAAGCTGGAATCCAACTGAGGCAGCAGGGTATTCACATCACCAAACCACAGGTCCAGCGTGATAGCCCCCTCAGCCAGTAAAATGCGGTGGCATCCGGCCAGCGGCAACGGCCACTGAGCACGGAGTTGTTCGGCAAAACAGGCCAGTTCAGGCCAGCGCTGGTGGGCGGCGGCTAAATCAGCGACCTGAAGGGGGTATTTTTCGAAACTAATATAGTGTAAACGTTGCAGTTTAGCTGCGGGATGAAGCTGGCGAAACTGGGCGAAGTCACGCCATAATGTCAGGAAATTCAACCCAGTACCAAAACCAGTTTCGGCAAAAATACAGTTATCACGCGGATGTTGGGCAAAGCGCTCGGGAAAGCCATTTCCCTTGAGAAAAACGTAGTGAGTCTCTTCTAATCCATCTTCATTAGAAAAATAGATGTCACCAAACTGTTCCGATACAGGTGTACCCTGTTCATTCCAGCTTAATGTTGCCGTTTGGATTGGGGGGTGGCTCACGTTGAAAGACTCATATCTCAAGGGGTAGGGCGATTCTAACTATGTGACCCGCTGCGTGCAAATCGTAAAATTATCTGGGTATATTACGCTGATCGGACTTGTTCGGCGTACAACTGTACGCTAAAGTGCGTTGCAAAATCCCGAATGTAAAATAAGTGGAAGAGGTATTGAATGAAGCGTGCAGTCATTACTGGCTTGGGTATTGTATCCAGCATTGGTAATAACCAGCAGGAAGTTCTGGCATCTTTACAGGAAGGCCGCTCTGGCATTACTTTCTCTCAGGAATTTAAAGACGCAGGCATGCGCAGCCATGTGTGGGGCGACGTAAAGCTCGCACCTGAGACCATTACAGAAAATATCGACCGTAAAGTGCTGCGCTTTATGAGCGATGCCTCTGTTTATGCTTATCTTTCCATGAAACAGGCCATTGAAGATTCTGGTCTGACGGAAGAACAAGTCTCCAATTTCCGCAGTGGGCTGGTCGTCGGCTCTGGTGGCGGTTCACCACGTAACCAGGTTGCCGGTTCTGATGGCATGCGCGCGAAAGGTTTGCGTGGCGTAGGCCCTTATATGGTGACTAAAGCGATGGCATCTGGTGTCTCCGCGTGTCTGGCAACACCCTTTAAAATCAAAGGCGTAAACTATTCCATCAGTTCCGCTTGTGCCACCTCAGCACACTGTATTGGCCATGCGTTGGAACTGATCCAACTGGGCAAACAGGATGTGGTGTTTGCCGGTGGCGGTGAAGAACTGTGCTGGGAAATGTCCTGCGAGTTCGACGCTATGGGCGCATTGTCTACTAAATACAATGAAACTCCAGATAAAGCATCCCGTACCTATGATAAAGACCGTGATGGCTTCGTCATTGCTGGCGGCGGCGGTATGGTTGTTGTTGAAGAGTTGGAACATGCGCTGGCGCGTGGCGCACATATCTATGCTGAGATTGTGGGTTACGGCGCAACATCAGATGGCGCTGATATGGTGGCCCCATCAGGTGAAGGCGCAGTACGTTGCATGAAGATGGCAATGGACGGCGTTGATACACCAATTGACTACATGAACGTACACGGCACTTCTACTCCTGTGGGTGATGTGAAAGAGTTGGGTGCGATCCGCGAAGTATTTGGTGATAACACGCCAGCTATCTCCTCAACCAAAGCCATGACCGGTCACTCTCTGGGTGCCGCCGGTGTGCACGAAGCTATCTTTAGCTTATTGATGGTTGAGCACGGCTTTATTGCTCCAAGCATTAATATTGAAAATCTGGATGAGCAGGCTGACGGGATGAATATCATCACTACGCCAACTCAACGTGAATTGACCACGGTTATGTCTAACAGCTTCGGTTTCGGTGGCACCAACGCTACCTTGGTTATGCGTAAATACCAGAAATAAGATCAATCGCAGATATTTCTGCTAGATGATCGTTAATAATTAGGCCTGCGAGAGATCGCAGGCTTTTTTATTCGCTATAAAATAAACACAGCTCTTGAAAATAGTCCAATTAACAAAAATACCTATTTTTTAGCTTAATTTCTGCGTTTCTTATAAAAGAAGTCTGGTAGATCACATGTTATTCATAAAAATATCTTATACTCAAGATCTGGTAAAGATAACACTATAAAAAGTAGGTGATTGAATCGTAAAGTATTCACGCTAATCTTGCCTATTTTTACTGTGTTTATATTCTTTTAAAGTCAAATTTAGAGCTAAAAAATCCTTGCCTGCTCAAAAACGTTAATTCACAATATTAGAACAATAATTAAACAAATCTATTTTTGCTTTCTAATTTACCAACACAGCAGGGTAGTTTAATGAGCCATAATCAAAGTGATCAGAAGTTTAAGATTGCCGATTTAAATGAGCGCGTCGTTCATGAAATTCTCGAAGTGATAAGTGATGGTATCTGGGACTGGAACGCCAACAATGGATTTGTTTATCGCAATACCGGCTGGTATGAAATGCTGGGATATCCGGCCCATGCTTTTGAGAATACAGTACATACCTGGGAGAAAATTATTCATCCAGATGATTTTGAAAGGGTTATGTTTCAGTTCGATGCGTATATAAATCAACAAGCCGAAAGATATCAGATTGAATACCGTTGCCGAACTCATGATGGTGACTATATCTGGATAGAGGATCGCGGCAAGGTGATTGAACGTAATAGTGATGGCACAGTATCCAGAATGATAGGTGCTCACCGGAATATCCATGACAGAAAGAATCGTCTTGAAAAATTGGAATTAAAAAATAAAACCTTGGAAGCATTAGTCGAAGAACGAACTACTGAGTTACGTGAAAGTAATTTTCAGCTTCAACAGCAATTAGATATTAAAAAAATTCTTTCAGAAACGGATGTATTAACCTCTGCTGCGAATCGTTATTTGTTAGAAAAGGTTCTAAAGCATGAATATAACCGTGCTAAGCGTTTTTGCCAGCCACTCTCATTACTTTCATTAGATTTAGATAATTTTAAATCTATTAATGACAAATACGGCCATTTGGTGGGTGACTTAACTCTGACACATATTGTTGATGTCATTAGGAATAGCATTAGAGAGATTGACGTTTTAGGCCGTTGGGGTGGCGATGAATTTATGATTGTCTTACCTAATACGCAATTAACTGAGGCCAAAAGTATCGCTGAGAAAATCAGAAAATTGGTTGAGATCATGCCGGTGGATGGCAATATTCATGTCACAATGAGTCTGGGTGTGGTTGAGTTGGAACAAAACGAATTGCAGGAGCAATTACTCATTCGCGCAGATAAAATGCTCTATAGCGCAAAAGCTGCGGGCAAGAATATCATTATCGGCTGATATTCTTGGCCCGTGATGCTATCAACTTTCAGTATTACTATGGCTGAAGCGCATATTGAGCTGCGGCTTTAGCATGTATCGCCGTGGTATCAAATACCGGCACCTTGGCATCTTGCGTATTTACCAGTAGGGTAATCTCAGTACAGCCAAAGATAATCCCTTGTGCGCCTTGCTCTTCTAAATGGCCGATGATACGGCGATATTCCTGACGTGACGTTTCACTGGTAATGCCAAGACATAGCTCTTCATAAATAATGCGATTAATGATTTCGCGGTCTGCACTGTTTGGCGTAATCACGTTAATATCGTGTTTTTCAGTTAAACGCCCACGGTAGAAATCTTGCTCCATGGTATAGCGGGTGCCGAGTAAACCGATCTTATTGATCCCTTGTTGCTTGATTTGCGCCGCAGTGGCGTCGGCAATATGCAATAAAGGTAATCCACTGGCCGTTTCAATATCATTTGCCACTTTGTGCATGGTGTTGGTGCATACCACCACAACCTCTGCCCCGGCACGTTTTAAGGACAGCGCGGCATCGGATAGCACCTGGCCCGCAGTTTGCCAATCACCTTTGGCCTGTAACTGCTCAATTTCATGGAAATCCACACTGTAGAGAATAATCTTGGCGCTGTGTAATCCGCCTAATTGCTCTTTAACGTGTTGGTTGATCATCCGGTAATAGGGGATAGTTGATTCCCAACTCATACCGCCAATAAGGCCCAAAACCTTCATCATTATTATTCCTATCCGTTGTTTATGGCCGGTGAAAGTGTAATTCCGCATGGATACCAAGATAACGGCAGATATACGGTAAGACAATATGAGGTAATGATGGCGAGATAGGATTTTTATTAATTCGATATTTATCAATGCAGTGTTGCCTCAGGATAACCGCCGTAGCGGCTATCCTGAATATGGACTAGAACCAGGCTTCCCACATCGCCCCGACGTTGAAAGAGTCAAGACGTGTATCTTCGGTGTCGGTCGTGGTGGCAGTATGTTTGTTATCGACTTCACCACCGGTGACATAGAAGCGCAGCATTGGTCTGAAGTCTGCGCCCATTGCGATAGAAATATTCTGGGACAGTGTCAGTTTCCAGCCTTTGTTATCGCCGCCGGTATCATAATCTACCCGCTGATAACCCGCTTCGAGCCAGGTCGAATGAACGTCATTCCAGAAATGCATTGGGCGAATAATCACACCATAGTTACGACGATTATCCTCATTATGATTACTTCTATCATAATCATGGAATGCGGCGAGGTAGGTCACGGAGGTTTGTGGTGTGAACTTATAGGTACCCTCAACACTGGTATAAATAGTACGGAGGTCAGCGGTTTTGTTATAAACACTGTTGTCGGAATTATCTGAATAACGGGTAACCCATTTATTTTCGATGTTTTCACCGGTATGGCTAAGCACTACGGCAGTCTGCCAGGCTTTCAACTTTTCTTCGCTTTCAATAGCTTTAGAATCAAAACCATAGTTGGTAAACAATTCAAAATTGATCGGCCCCAACTTCACGCCATGTATTTTGGAGGTCAGAGCATAATGCCCGTTATCACCGGTTCCTGAACCACCAGTACAGGTAATGCGTGATGGATTTGATTGGTCTGCGACAACTTCAGGATTACAGGATTGCACTGCACCAACAGCTGCGGCATCAAGTTGAACACCACCGAGATCCAGGTTTTTTATCCCGGCACCTTGTCCGTCGTGGGTCATCCAGAAGTAGTCGTTAATACCTTGTTGTGGGCGCTGATGGAAATCACGACCAGCCCATAAATAAGCATTCGGCTGAGATTCAAATAAGTTAGTCACCCCGGCGTACGCTTTTTTCAGGTTAACTTCATCACCCCAATGGTCAAGCATGACCACCACATCCCATATCGCGCCATTGTCGCCTTTAAAGGCTTTAGAAAGTTGGAACTCCCCACCGTTGCCTTCATTACCCAAACGGCCAATCGCTGAAGAACCATTATAGGAGCCATCAACGCCTACGTATTTTTGGTCACCCGCTTGGAACTGTGCGCCATAACGTGCATAAGCATTGAATTTTAGACCGTAAGGGATAGCCATATCCGGGCTTGGCGGAATAGAGGCTTTCTCAACGATATCTACGCTTGGTTTTTGAATAGTGGCAGCCTCTATTTTTTCTTTACGTTCTGCCAGTGCTTTTTCTACTGCATCGGCCACTATTTTATTAAGTTGCTCAGTGGTAATCGTGGTAACTGTTTCTTGTGCCAGTACAGAAAGAGGGCAAAGCGCGGCGATAACCGCCATTGCTAATGGAAGTTGTTTATATATTTTCATCGCTATCTCAATTTAGTATTTTATTATAGTAGGCGATATTATCCCGCCCGAATTTAACAGGATAATAGTGCTATCACCAAAGTAAGGTTGTTTCTATAATTTCATTAGAATAAGTTTTATTTGAATTTTAGGCGTAATAGTCTCTCCGTTTAAGATGGATGATATTCTTTATAATTAAAAATTAACGCTGATAAAGATGAATAATTTCTTCTGATAATTCGCGAGCCAATAAAGAAGTCATTAAATGGTCCTGTGCGTGAACCATAATAAGTGTCATCGGTTGTCTGGCCTCTCCTGCATCTTGTTCAATTAGCTTGGTTTGCATATGGTGCGCCTGACGGGCAAAGCCATCAGCTTCCTGTAGTAAACTTTTGGCTTTATCAATGTCGCCTTTGCGTGCAGCTTGTAATGCTTCAAAGCACAGGCTACGTGATTGTCCGGCATTAACAATAATTTCCATTACTGCTTCTTCTAATTCAATCATGATTTATTCCTAAATTAATCAAAACCATTATTTGCCGCGGTAGCCGTAAACCATTCCCCGCTTTTTTTAATTGTTCGTTTCTGGCTGGGTAAATCTAATTGAATAAAGCCATAACGGTTTTTATAACCATTGCACCAGGACCAGTTATCGATAAATGTCCACATATGGTAGCCAAGGCAATTACAACCTTCACTGATTCCTTTATGTAGCCATTTCAAATGGTCGGAAATAAAGTCTATGCGATATTGATCGTTAATTTTTCCGTCTTGGATAAATCGCTCTTCATTTTCGACCCCCATACCATTTTCAGAAATAAAGCAGCGAGGGTTACCATAATTAAGTCGTAAATTGGTCAAAATATCGTAAATACCTGGTTCATAAATCTCCCAGCCGCGATAAGGATTCATTTTACGGCCTGGCATTTCGTAGGCATCAAACAGCCATTCGGGCATAAAAGGTGCTTGTGGGTTTACCGCACTGTCACGGCATTTTACGCGCCGTGGTTGATAGTAATTAATACCCAGCAGATCGATTCTACCCTCAGCAATTAAGGCTTTATCCCCTTGCAGGCGTAGCGGCATTTGGTCGTAATCACACAGTAAATCAATAAGCTCCTGTGGATATTCACCGCGCAATGCTGGATCAAGGAAGCTGCGGTTAAACAAGAGATCAGCACATTCGGCCGCTTGCAAATCAGCAGGGTTCTGCGAGCGTGGGTATGACGGGGTCAGGTTCAGCACGATACCGATTTCCCCCTCATACGAACCAGCGCGATAAGCTTTAACTGCTGTCGCATGTGCCAGCACCGTGTGATATGCCACTGTCGCCGCACGTCTGAAATCCACCACATTGGGATAATGGAAGTCATATAGATAGCCACCTTCAACCGGAACAATTGGCTCATTGAAGGTAAACCAATGCTTAACCCGGTCGCCGAACAGTTCAAAGCATACTTCGGCGTAGTGCTTCCAGGCATCAATCACTTCACGGTTTTCCCAACCGCCAATTTCTTGCATCGCCATCGGCATATCAAAGTGAAACAAGGTAATAAAAGGCGTAATACCTTGGGCCAGAAGTTCGTCTATCACATTGTTATAAAAAGTCACTGCCTCAGGATTCACTTCCCCAACGCCATTTGGGATTAATCGCGCCCAACTCAATGATGTGCGAAAACTGTTGTGATTCAGTTGTTTAAGTAAATTAATATCCTGTTTCCAATTGCGATAGAACGTAGAGGTATCATTCGGGCCAATCTGTTGGTGAAAGCGCGACGGTTGGCTGGCGTACCAGGCATCCCAGGTTGTGGGGCTTTTGCCTCCGCGCAAGCTTTCTCCTTCAGTTTGCAATGCAGAACTGGCGCTGCCCCACCAGAAGTTATCTGGAAATTGGTATTTCATTAATCTGCTCTCTTTATCAGTTGCTACGGACGGTATCTGAAAGTGATGGTGCGTTGCCTGAGACTTTTTCCCCTTCAGTTTTGACTAACGAGCGCTCATAAGCACGTAGGAATGGCAGATAGATCAGGGCAGAAACCATCATACATATCAAGCACATCACTACAGGACTAAAGGCCCAGTTTGCCGCCCAGGATGCACCAATCGGAGCCGGTGTTGTCCACGGGGTCAGAGAAACCACTTGAGCCAGCCATCCTAGTTTGGTTGCAGTGTAGGCCAGCACGGCGTTGATCATGGGTACACAAATGAAAGGTATGAACATTATTGGGTTCATAATGATGGGAGCACCGAACAAAATAGGCTCATTTATATTGAAGAAGCTTGGTACTACGCCCAATTTGCCAATGGTACGTAAATGAGTGACTTTGCTGCGTAACAGCAGGAAAGCCAGTGGCAATGTGGAACCTACACCACCAATCAGTAAGTAGTGATCCCAAAAACCTTGCAGATAGATATGCGGTAAGGTTGCGCCGACGGCCAAGGCTGCCTGGTTTGCTGCCAGATTGGTCATCCAGAATGGGCTCATGATGCCGGTAACAATCAGTGAGCCGTGAATACCGGAGAACCAGAAAATCTGACACAACAATACTGACAGTAACATTGCTGGCAATGAGTCTGATGCAGAAACTAATGGAGCCAGTAAATGCATGATAGCTTCTGGAATGATCATGCCAGTCTGCGATTCAATGAATAAATTGAGTGGATGCAGGGTGGCAATAATGACCAGAACCGGGATTAGAATTTCAAAAGAGCGCGCAACACCGGTTGGCACCTCTTTCGGCAAGCGAATAGTAATATTGTGTTGCTTCAATGCGGCATAAACGCGGGTAGAATAAATAGCGGTAATCAGTGCAGTGAAGATCCCTTGACCAGAAAGGTACTGAGTCGAGATTTTGCCGTCGGCAAAAGGTGCTGCGACTAACAAAAAGGCCATAAATGCCAGTAAACCTGTCATGACCGGATCAAGATTAAACTGTCGACCGAGACTTGCTCCTACTCCAACCGAAATGAAAAATGTCATGACCCCCATGCTCAGATTGAATGGCAGCATGAGCTGTGCACGGTAGGTCTGAGAAAAGTCCAACCATGCTCGGGCAAATCCTATTGTGGTATCAGCAGAAAAGGGTGGAAAAATAAACACCAGCATAAATGAGCCGATGATCATGAAAGGCAGTGCTGCGGTAAAGCCATCACGGATAGCAATAACATATTTTTGCTGTCCGAGACGTCCGGCTAGCGGAGTAATAGATTGTTCAATAACAGCAACCATCGATTGATAAAGAGAACTCATTTGAACACCTTCTTAGTGGGTCGCGTTAATGAGCGACAGTGCATAGTCCAGGACTTTATCGCCACGCTGCATTCCGTAATCCATCATATCGATGGGCTGAACAGGAATACCGTGAGCAGCGGCCTTTTCTGAGAGCATACCTAACATGTATTTCACTTGCGGCCCGAGGAGTACGACCTGATAGCGCGGAAACTGAGTATCAAATTCAGATACGCCAAAAGCATCAATCTCAACAGGAATCCCTCTTTCATCGGCAACGACCCGCATTTTCTTAACTAACATGCTGGTGGACATCCCGGCAGAGCAACACAACATAATCTTGAACATCTACAACCATCCTCAAAATATAAAAACGAGATGAAAAACGATTTTGATACGCCACGGAAACCGTTTTCCAATTAGGTAATGCGGCTGTTTCGAGAATGATTGGATATCATACGGAAACCGTTTTCCATCCAAAGTGAAGAGAACTGTGATAGCCATCAAAGTCCAGTATATAAAGGGATTATTTATTTGATGGCTATCACAGCTTTGAGGTTTGGATAACTATTTTGAAACGTGATGGAAATTCGGTTTCCATGACAAATGGAAACGACTATACTCAGGAAGCTGCAATAGTTGGGCCGAGCTGTATTTAGGAATGACAGGCAAGGACTAAAGCCTGCCGAGGAGAGAATCATGTCTACAATCAACGATGTATCACGTTTAGCTGGGGTTTCTAAAGCCACAGTCTCACGGGTGTTGAGTGGTTCACGTGGCGTTAAGGAAGCCAGCCGCCTGGCCGTACTGAAAGCGGTCGATGAACTTAATTATCGGCCAAATGTTATCGCACAATCATTATTGAGCCAGTCTACGGGGTGCATTGGTGTTATCTGTGCGCAGGAAAATATCAACCAAACCACCGGTTATCTGTATGCACTTGAAAAACATCTGAGTCAGCATCAAAAGCATCTGCTGTTGCGTTTTGCCAATAACAAAGCTGAAGTTATGCAGGCACTGGATGAATTGACCTGTGGCTTGTGTGATGACGTGCTGATCATTGGTGCCCGTTTCCCGCTTAATCTCGCGGATGAAAGTATTATTCTGGTCGATTGTATGGATATCGATGCGACTAATAGTATCCATTTTGATCATGCTTTTGCCGCAGAAACCGCCTGTAATTATTTAATAAAACAGGGTAGAAGAAAGATTGCTTTAATAAATCCGGATAGCAGCGGGTATGTGGACGAAGTGCTGTTGGGTTATAAGCGAGCATTGGAAAATAACTTTTTGCCCTTCAACCGTGATCTGATCTTCATGGACTCCTCTTCTTCATCAGTGGCGTTACAAGTGCTACTTAATAGCAGTGCGACACTCAATTTTAATGCCTTACTGGTGGCGGATGAGCGGGAAGCTCAAAGCGTTATTCCACAGCTTCAGGCGTTTAATAAATCTGTTCCTGATGACATTATGGTATTTAGCCTGGCCGGGTCATTACATTATCCGGGGGTGCCGACCATTCCTGCGATTGAATATTCTATGGATGCGATGGCGGCAAAAATAGTGGCATGGCTTAATGAGAAAACCAAAAATGTGCTGGGCTCATACGCATTGCGTGGGGATTTAATTATTCCGGATATGCCTGCCAGGAAATAATTTCTGTTTAACATGGCGCTGTGGCAATCTCAGCGCTAAGCAGGGATAAAAACGCCCCCCGTGCTAACACCCAGATTACTCCCCAAATACCTTAAACAATTAGTGGAACTGTGATGTGACTCCGCTTTTACCTCTTTTCTGTGTCTATCATGTCTGTTGTAACAAATCTGTAGCAATTGGATATCTATCGATTCTTATACCCGCAGTGATTGGCTTTGCAGCCCACCCCGCAACGTCAAGCGAGAAGGGGATATACCATCAACTGGATGACGGAGCTTGAGATGATAAAAGTAAAAACGGCGTATACCTTGACCTTATTGGCAATACTCCTTCCTGCTTCACCCCATATTATGGCTCAAGATAAAAGCGATAATTATAAGCTTGAACAGGTTTTGGTCATGAGTCGTCATGGTATACGCGCACCTCTGGTGAATTATGGCGATATGCTTTCCAGTGCAACACCGGACAAATGGCCGCAATGGACGACACCTGGAGGCTATCTGACGCCAAAAGGAGCAGAGCTTGAGGCGATGATGGGCGGGTATTTCCGCGAGTGGCTGGCAGATACTAAGTTATTAAAATCAAAAGGATGCCCAGTAACTACGACGGTATTTACCTACGCCAACAGTTTACCCAGAACCATTGATACCGCGCAGCATTTCTTATTTGGTGCTTTCCCCGGTTGTAATGTGCCCGTTGTCCACCAAAAAGAAATTGGCAAAATGGACCCGGTATTTAATCCAATCATTACCTTGGATATAACGCCCGAGTTTAAAGAGAAGGCATTAGCCTCTATTAATCAACACGCCGGGCCAGGTGGGGTTGAGGGGCTGAATAAGCGCTTACAACCTAATTATGATTTGCTGTCCAATATTTTGGATTATAAAAACTCACCTGCGTGTTTGATCGATAAAAAATGTGACTGGAGCGCACAACCGACTGATATTGTGTTAGTACAAAATAAAGAACCGGGCATTACCGGCCCACTAAGATTAGGTACCGGTGCCTCGGATGCTTTCATGTTGCAATATTATGAAGGTTTTCCAGCCAAAGATGTCGCCTGGGGGCGCATTCACTCTTCTGAAGAGTGGCGTAAATTAATCGATATTAAAAATCTCTACCATGAAACTTTATTCGGCTCACCCGCTATAGCAGATAATGCTGCCGAGAAGTTGGTTGGTTTTATCAGTTCAGCCCTTGATCCGATGGGTGAGAAAACGCCCAATGAATTAGCGGCACAAAAAGCCAAATTGGCGGTGTTGGTTGGGCATGACTCCAATATTGCGTCATTATTGGCCGCACTCAAAACGAAAGAATATCAGTTGCCAGATCAGTATGAGAAAACACCCATCAGCGGTAAGGTAGTATTTGAGCGTTGGAAAGATATTAAACAAAACAAAGAATTGATGAAGATTGAGTATATCTATTTGTCGACCGAGCAAATCCGTAATAAAACACCGCTGTCACTTCAAGCTCCGCCAAAACGCATCACACTGGAAATTAAAGGGTGTCCGATTGATGCTAAAGGATTCTGTTCAATGGATGATTTTAGAAAAGCGATAAAACAAAATACCCAAATCTAGCTTGAGGCCACTGCGGATAAGTTTGGCCTGAAGTAGAGAATAGGGGCTGGTATAAAACGACGGGCTGCGCTAACGTGGCCTTCTTTGTCAGCCCCTGCTATTTGTAGATCTTCTGATGACACTATTCACGACTACCCATCACGCAGCAAAAACTGTTTTCAGGCCTTTTTTGAAAGATCGTTTGCTGCATATTCTGTTGATTTTAGGTATCGGCCTGACCGCATTGATGCCCGCAAAGATTTCGGCCTTCCCTCAGTTTATTGACTGGACCACTATTGTCACTTTATTGGGATTAATGCTACTGACGAAAGGCGTCGAGGTGAGTGGTTACTTCGATTTTATCGGTCGGAAGATTATTAATACATTACAGACGGAGCGGCATCTGGCGCTGTTTTTAGTCTTGTCAGCGGCAGTGTTGTCCTCTTTTTTGACCAATGATGTGGCACTGTTTATCATTGTTCCACTGATTTTAACGCTAAAAAAGATATCTGCTTTACCGGTTTCACGCCTGATTATTTTCTCAGCACTGGCGGTGAATGCAGGGTCATTATTAACGCCGATCGGCAATCCACAAAATATTCTTTTATGGAGCCGTTCCGAGCTGTCATTTATTGGTTTTACACGGCAAATGGCCCCGCTGGCGGCAACAATCTTGTTGACCTTGCTGGCCGTGACCTGGTGGCGTTTCCCAGCACGTAAAATTAGCAAACAAGCTTCCAGCCCGGTTTACCCTTATCAATCTCGCTTATTACTCAGCTGTTTGGCACTGTATGTAATTTTTATTATTTGTGTAGATTTTGGCTGGGCGGGTTACGGGCTATTGGTTGTTTTTGCTGGGTTATTATTACTGGCGCGGCGCGTTTTACTGGCAATAGACTGGAGCTTGATCGTGGTCTTTATGGCGATGTTTATTGATGTGCGCTTACTGACTGAATTACCTGGCTTACAGCCACTCTTCGGTGAAATCAAAACCTTATCTGCGGCTGCGGCTTATATATTGGGCATCGGGTTATCCCAGGTTATCAGTAATGTTCCGGCGACCATTTTATTACTTAATTATCTGCCTTCCAGTGCGCTGGTGGCTTATGCCGTTAATATTGGCGGCTTTGGTTTCGCTTTGGGGTCTATGGCCAATTTAATTGCACTTAGAATGGCGGGTGAACCGGCCATTTGGCTAAAATTCCATGCTTATTCACTGCCATTTTTATTATGGAGTGGGTTGGTCGGCTGGCTATTATTAGTGCTCTGAGATAAGGGGCGTCACTTTATTGGCTTAGAGCGAAATAACCTGAGCCAATAAAGTGGTTCAATGCACTTAGAGAAAAATAGCCAGTAAAAAAGCCATGACAATAATTAGCGCGACAAAGGCCAGTGATGGTTTTTGCAACAAAGGTTGTAATGACTGTGGTAGGGAGGCAATCAGTGGGTTAATCAAAGGTTGAAGGGTTTTTTGATCTTCGGCTAAGCGCTGGGCGGCATTCGCCCGGTCTAATCGGGCGGCAAACAAGACATTAATAATGTCGTTTAACTGCGCCTGCGTTAGCGGTGTGGTTGGGCTAGCCTGGAAACGATTCTGACTATAATCAATTAAGAGCTGCTGTTCCTGCGCATCGGCGGGCTGTTTCAGAGCCGTTTGTAGATTAATCAGTGTTGGTGCAGTCTGCTGGCTGAGCGCCACTTTGACCTGTAAAAACTGGCTGAGTATTTGGAAATGGCGCGCGGGCAGCGGGTCATTACTTTTCACTCCCACCATATCAAATAGTGCCTGCCAAATTTTGGCTGGCTGCTCGCCGGTCGCCGCACTGAGTTTTGCTACTAATGATTGAATATGTTGATGTTCCGCAGGCAGCAATGGTCTGTCAGTTATCGTTGTTAACTGAGGCTGTGGAATATTCAGCGTACCGGATTGCAGTAATACCAACACCTGTTGCAACTCAGCATGGCTTAACTGACTTAACACTGTATGACCAAACTGCTGACGGATAAAATCGCTCACCGCCTGGCGGTTATTGCCTTGGGGCAGCAACTCGGTAAGCTGTTGGCGTAGTTGGTGATTGGCATGGTTTTCCTGAGCCTGAGACAAGCGAGTTTGCAGTAACTGCTCGGCTGGTTGGAAGTGGCGAGCCAGTAAATCACTGGTGCTGCTAAGGGATAAGTCATGGCGCAACCCCGCCCAAATTTCGGCAGATTTTATTGGGCTGAGCGCCATGATCCGCACTATTAGCTTTTCCAGCGTGGTGCGCTGTGCCGGGGTCAAAGCCCGCTCTTCCACTTGACCCGCAGAGGGCAATTTGGTTGGCGCAACATTGCGATCATTGGCAATAGGAACACCTGGGCCGTTCAACGGTTGCATATAACCAGTCCTTCGCAGTGGAGGCGACAGTGAGGAGGATCTACGGTGACCCGCGGGTTGCAGGTATAATACCTGTAAATGTGCGTGACCCATACCGTCAGATTATGTTTTTGGCTAAATGGCTTTGTAATGAAATGTCACTTTGACTGATTGTTTAGGTTCAACGATTGATAATCTTAATTATGCCGCTAAGATGGGCGCTCAACCTTGAATGGAATTGATTTAACAATTCCAAGGATAATTTATTCGATACAAGGCTGATCATGAATATCGTTGAGTACGGATAGGGTTAAATAGGGATAATGTTTAAACGACAACGCGCCGCAAAGTGGTTCCTCTGTCTGGCTTGCCTGGTCATACTGGTTTGTATGACGCAACGCATTGCCAGCTTGCACGCGTTGGAAAAAAGTCTGCTTTTGCCATCATCATCACAGGTTGTTGCCGATGCAAACGACGCCCCAACCCCTTGTGAATTAAGTGCCAAATCCCTGCTGGCATCGCCCCCCGTTCTGTTCGAATTAGCCATTTTCTCTCTGGGCTTATTGCTGCTGTTGTTGGTGCCCATCATTCCAACCAGTATGCGGTTCCCTCCGCCCAGAGTCATATCACCCAGCGGTTTGAGGGTGCATTTGCGATTATGCATTTTCCGGGAATAGCACAACAACTCTCTATGTTGTTGTAATTAATCTATTTCTGGAGAAAGACAATGTTCAATTTATGCAAGGCAGCTTTGTTCTGTCTGTTGCTGCTATGGATGCCCACCCTTTGGGCGGCAGATAGCGGCTGGCTGGTCAGTGCGCAAAATGACCATGCCAAGGTTCGAGTCCGTGCCGAGCCTTCTGTTGGTAATGAAACCCGTATGTTACTGAACGTTCAGCTGGAAAAAGGCTGGAAAACCTATTGGCGCTCGCCGGGAGAAGGGGGCATTGCACCCACTATTACCTGGTCGCCACCTCTTGAAACTGTAAAATGGTACTGGCCGGTACCGCAACGTTTTGATGTATCTGGAATTTCTACTCAGGGCTATCATGAGCAGGCCGTCTTGCCAATCGTGATTTCCGGTAAAGTCCCCAAAACACTCAGCGGAACATTAACCCTGTCGACATGCAGTAATGTCTGCATTTTGACTGACTACCCATTTAGCCTGGGTATGTCTGCGGCAATCAGTGCTGAAAACCAGCAACAGTTTGAACACGATTTTGCCCAAGCGATGGGGCAAGTGCCGATTGCCAATGCATTGACTCAGCAAATTCAAGCGGGTTTTAGTCAGGGAGAAGTACAAATTCTTGCTCTGCGTGATGAAGGTTGGCAGCAGCCAGAACTGTTCTTCGATACCCTCGAAGATGTCGATCTCGGTAAACCGGTCGTCACGGTGCAGGGTAATCAACTCTCCGTGCAGGTGCCGGCTACCGATGGATGGGGGGAGGGAACAGGCAATCTGAGTGGTAAGTCGCTGACTCTGGTGATAGCGGATGGTGGGCTGGCGCAAGAGGCGACGGTGACTATCGGGCCAGCGCTGACGTTACCGCAATCCAGTTCCTCGTTTTGGTCGTGGATTCTGATGGCACTGACCGGTGGGTTAATCCTTAACCTGATGCCGTGTGTGCTGCCGGTATTGGCGATGAAGCTTGGCTCCATTCTACAAACTGAGCATCAAACTCGCCGTCAGATACGCTGGCAGTTTCTGGCCTCGTCTGCCGGGATAATCACCTCCTTCTGGCTGCTGGCCTTGCTGATGACGCTCTTGCGACTGGGCAATCATGCGCTTGGCTGGGGAATTCAGTTCCAAAATCCGTGGTTTATCGGTTTTATGGTCTTGGTTACTGCACTCTTTACCGCCAACCTGTTCGGGCTGTTCGAGATTCAGCTATCTTCATCGTTGAATACCCGCATTGCTGCCCCACGCATTGAGAAACCTGGCGCACGGGGGATGGCGGGCCACTTTGGGCAAGGCGCTTTGGCGACTTTGCTGGCAACCCCGTGTTCTGCTCCCTTTCTTGGTACAGCCGTGGCTTTCGCACTGGCGGCTCCAATACCTGCGCTATGGGGGATTTTTACCGCACTCGGTGTGGGGATGAGTTTGCCGTGGTTGGCCGTCGCCGCGTGGCCGAAACTCGCGTTGTGCCTACCGCGCCCCGGCCGTTGGATGAACCTCCTGCGGATTGCCATGGGCGTACTGATGCTGGCGTCCAGCTTGTGGTTACTCAGCTTGATGGTCAGTCATATCGGCCGGCAAACTGTCATTATCATCGCCGGAATAGCTTTGCTGGCACTGCTACTGGCTATTGGCAGACGTTACGGCGCTCGCATTGCCGCGATAGTCAGTTTAATCGCCGTCCTGATTGTAGGAGGATTGCTGCTGGTGGGGTCATTAACCGCAGATTTATGGCGCAAACCGCTGCATGACAATATCCCGTGGCAGCCGTTAACCGAAACAGCCATTAAAAAAGCATTGGCCGAACATAAACGCGTGTTTGTCGATGTCACCGCCGATTGGTGTGTGACTTGCAAAGTTAACAAGATACACGTGCTGATGCGTGATGATGTGCAACAGGCTTTGCAAGCGCCGGATGTGGTGGCGTTACGCGGAGACTGGACGCGCCCTTCTGCGGATATCACCGCTTTTTTACGTGAACGTGGCAGTGTTGCCATTCCGTTCAACCAAATTTATGGGCCGCAGCAACCGCAGGGAGTCGTGCTTTCTCCGCTGCTGGATCGTGATGTACTGCTGAAAGTGTTGGCCGATGCGAAAGGAAATGAAAAATGAGAATGTTGACTGTATTACTGTTTGTTATGTTTTCGAACCCTCTATGGGCGGCGGCTCCCTTCACCCCTGAACAGGAAGTTCGCATTAAAGAACTGATCCGTGAAACGCTCATATCTAATCCAGATATTCTGGAGCAAGCGGTCAATGCCTGGCAGCAGCAGGCCAATGAAGCACAAGGGCAACAACTGAGTCAGTTTATCGCGGCGAATAAACAAGCCTTGTATCAAGACCCCGGCAGCCCGCGTTTTGGCGCGGCGACGCCGCAACTGACCTTGGTTTCTTTCACTGATTACAATTGCCCATTCTGTAAAACATTTGACCCATTGCTGGAAAAGTTAGTCAAAGAGTACCCGCAGGTGGCGGTGGTGATAAAACCATTGCCATTCAAAGGAGAAAGCTCGATGACCAGTGCACGGTTGGCATTGACTCTATGGCAACAGCACCCAGAACAATGGATGGCTTTTCATCAGCGTTTGATGGCGAAAAAAGGCTTCCATGATGCGAGCAGTATTGCCGCTGCACAGAAAAAAACCGGGGTGACACCGGCTGCGCTAAGTGAGCAAAGTCTGAATGTGCTGCGCTCCAATTTGAAGTTGGCCGACCAACTGGGTATTCAGGGTACCCCCGCCACCTTAATTGGTGACCAGATGGTGCCGGGCGCGATTTCTTATCAAGAATTGGAAGAGATAGTGAAGCAACAGCTGGCACAGGCGGCTAAATGAATCGCTTAAAGCGCTGGGGCAAAGAACTGATGGTTCTATTGCTGCTAGTGGTGGTGGTTTCACTGGCAATGGATTGGTTGCGTAGCCCGCAAGCGCCCACAAATTGGTCAGATACATCACGCCAAACGCTGGCAGGAAAGGTGGTTTCGTTATCAGAGATGAGTCAGGAAAAACCGTTGCTTATCTATTTCTGGGCGACATGGTGTGGTGTATGCAAATTCACCACTCCCAGTGTCAATCAGTTGGTGCAAGAGGGTGAAAATGTTCTGACTATAGCACTGAGGTCAGGAGACCCCGCACAAGTTGAGACTTGGCTCCGTAAAAAAGGTTACCCGTTGCCGGTGATAAATGACCCGCAAGGCGAGTTATCAGCCCAGTGGCAAATTAATGTCACACCGACCGTGGTTATTCTCTATCAAGGCAAAATGGTACAACATACCAGCGGCTGGACCAGCTATTGGGGGATGAAACTGCGCCTGTGGCTGGCGTCCTTCTAACGTAATATTTTCCTTATAATATTTTCTCATAGTATTTTCTTATAGATAGCCCAGTGCCATTATTCTGGGCTTTTTTCTGCCCCGCACTCCCTGATAGCGGCACTGAGTCGGTTTATTCCTTGAGTTATCAATTCTGGGGAGTTGGCGGCAAAATTCAAGCGCAGGGTAAACTCCCCGTAAGCTTCCTGGGTGTGAAAACCACCTCCTTTGGCGAAAGTCACGCCCGCTTGCCACGCCAGCGGCATCAAACGCGAAATCGGTGCATTCTGTGGTAGTTGCAGCCAGATAAATAACCCACCATCAGGTATTTCAAACTGACAATCCGGCGGCAATGTCTGGGTGAGAGCCTCGACCATCACATCACGATGCTGGCGATATAAACGGCATGCCCGTCGTAGCTGTTTGTCATATCGCCCGACGGTAACGAAGGCATCCAGCGCCCGCTGAATCAGGTTCGAACTGGTAAAACTATCAACATGTTTTAAACGCGCCAACTGCGTGTAGTGGGGTTGGTCGGTAACCAAATAACCAATACGCATGCTGGGCAACAACATTTTGGAAAAGGTGCTGACATAAATAACCTCGCCCGGTGCCGCCAGTGAACGCAATGAAGGCAGTTTTTTGCCGCTGTAGCGCAAATCCCCGACGTAATCATCTTCAAGAATCGGCACTCCGGCGGCTCGTGCGATGTGTAATAACTGATGGCGACGGCTCTCACTCAGACAGCGGCCCGTTGGATTATTAAAATTAGGGATGCAATAAATAAGTTTGGGTTGATGCTTAACCAATAGCGCAGGCAGCGTATCTAATTGCATGCCCTGCTGATCACTGGGTAGCACAACAACATTCACTTTATGTAGGCGAAACAGGGCAATTGCTTCGGCATAAGTAGGTTCTTCTACCAACACGGTATCACCTGGGGCCAATAATGATTGGCTCACCAAACTGATGGCGTGTTGCGAACCATTGGTTATTAGCAATTGCTCTGGGCGTGTCGCGATACCCTGCGCAGAAAGAATGCGGCTCAGGGTATCGCGCAACGGGTAATAACCGCAGTAATCGCCGTAACTGAATGCCTCCTCAGCATGACGTCGCAATATCGATTGCAAAATCTGGCGGAATTCATCCAGTGGAAAAATCTTTGGGCTGCCAATGCCCGCGGCGAAATTGATGGTGTCTGGGGGGAGGGGAATATCCGCATAACCGTCCAGCCGTGAAGTCACGGTGGTAAAACGGTCGAGTGGAAATTCCCCTGGTAATAGCGGCTGTGGCTTACTTGGCGGTGGCGGGAGATGGCGAACATAGGCACCGCTGCCGCGTCGTTGTTGCAAAAAACCTTTAGCTGCCAACTCGGCGTAGGCGTTATCCACTGTTAGGCGGCTGATAGACAATTCTGCTGCCAAGGTACGTGTTGATGGCAATTTATCCCCATCAGCAAATACGCCACTAAGAATAGCTCGCCGCAGTGCTTCTTCAATTTGCAAATACAGCGGAATGTCTTGTTGGCGATCTAAAGGAATATGCATGTGATAACGCCGAAAGTGGCTCAGGTTAGAAATGATACTTTTACTATACCCAATGCCAGCAAGGCTTCAAGCAAGAAAAAGTGGCCTGCATCAATCAGGAGGGAAGTGGCTCTGGTGGCAAAAAAATGGCGGAGTAAAATTGCCTTACATTAAGCAATGTCGTCAATCTAATGAGGCTGTTATGGCAATACCAGCGGGATTACCCCCATCTATAATTCGTGCTCCGCTGGTGGGAAGCGGCTTCTTGACTGGTAAACGGCAAGGGTATGTGCTGGCTCTTATCAGTGCCATGTTATTAGGTTTTACCGGAATTATTATCCGCATTCTCACTGCGCATTATCATTTGCCGACTTCAGTCTTAGCTTTCTGGCGGGCAGGGTTGGTCGCAGCCGTTCTGTTACCTATTTTATTAGTGATCAAGCCTGAGTGGGCCAAATTACGCCGCGATCAGGTCAAATTCTATCTGGCTTATGGTCTGCTGCTGGCGGTATTTAATGGCTTATGGACAGAATCTGTGGCGTTAAACGGCGCATCGATATCCACCATTTTGGTGTATTGCTCGGTGGGTTTTACCGTTTTTCTGGGATGGATTTTTTATAACGAATATATGGGCTGGCGTGAGTTCTTCGTTATCGTTATTAGCATGGTGGGCTGTTTTCTGGTCAGCGATGGGGTGAATATCACGGCGGCAGATTTTAATTTTGTGGGTTTATTCATTGGACTGGCGTCGGGAATTGGTTACAGCTTTTATACTCTGGCCGGGCGAATTGCCACGGATCGCCGTTATCCTGTGTGGAATACCATTTTATATGTGTTTGGACTTTCTGCTGTGTATCAGTTGATATTTAATCAACTGTTGTTGTGGTTCCCGATACAGGGATTACAGCAGATGGTGGGAAATCTGTTCTTTTTATCCATCGGGACAGAAGGTGTTCAATGGTCTGGCTGGTGGCTATTGCTGATTCTGGCCGCTGGCCCGACATTACTGGGCTTTGGGTTGTTTAATCTGAGTTTGAAAACTCTCCCGCTGGCCGTCGCCAGTTTAATACTCACCTTGGAATTGGTGTTCACTGCTGTAATTGCTTATTTTCTATTGGATGAAGTCTTATCGGCTTCGCAATTACTGGGCAGTGCATTGGTTTTATTGGGTGTATTAATGCTGCATAGAAAAGATAATACTCAGGGGGAGATAGCAACACCGAGCAATAGTGCTATCTCGCCCTGAGAGCGTTTATTGCGCGGTTTTTCGACGTAATGGTGTGCGCAGACGTTGAGCTAATATCACCCCCGCGAGCGTAATGCCGCCACCAATCAGGTGGTAGCTGTGCAACTGTTCATGTAGGAAAGTGACGGCAATAATGGCGGTAAACACTGGCGTCAGGTTCATAAATATCGACGCGGTGTTTGCTCCCAGTCGCATGACGCCGTGAATCCATAAATAAGGCGCAATAATAGAAGCGGGAATGCCGGCAAATAATACCAGCGGGATATTCTGTGCCGTTAATTGAACATCTGTGGCCAACAGGAAGTTCGGTAATAACAGCACCACACCAAAGACAATTTGTATATATAGGGATTGCCAGTTAGGTAATTGAATTGCCCAGCGCTTGGTTAATACCCCGTAGAGAGCATAGGATGCCGAGGCACCGAACATCATCAATTCACCTTTGCCGATGCCATGTTGCAGCAACTGCGCCGGGTTACCCGCGCTGACCAACCACACCAATCCCCCTAATGACAATACACTGCCCAGCGCAATCCCGACGGTAGGTGCCACACGCAGCACCACAATGCTAATAAGCACGGTTAATAATGGAATTAACGAACTGAGTATTCCCATAAACAGGGCGCTGACACTGTGGGCAGCGTAATAAGCCAGGCTTTGGTACAACACCATCCCCAATAACCCCAGAATCATCAGTTTCCACCAATAAACGCGGATTGCCTGCCAGTTGCGGATAACGCCCATTAGCAAAAATGGCGTTAGGGTCAGTAATGCCAGTACCCAGCGATAGAAGGAGATTGCAGCCGGATCAATAGCGGTGGCGGAGACCTTGCTGACCACGGCATTGATTGACCAGATAATCACCGCGAATAAGGGGAATAACACATTCATGAACATAATTCTCATTGAGATACTAATGCAGTGCAGTGTAACGCTGTCTGATTTATTCTATATACTGATAATCAGACAATCGTTGCTGTGATTAAGACAACTTTAAACGGGCAGAGCTGTAGGCCGCAGGGTATGAATGACGATGATAAAACCTAATCTTCCGATGGTTGCCGACACCGCGCCGCAGAATCTCTCATTTCGCTGTGAGATATACAATGCCAATACTGAATTTCTGCCCCATACCCATTCCTATGGACAATTGATCTGTGTTAAATCGGGTGTACTGGCCATGAGCATTGGTGGGCAGCGCTTTCTGGCTCCGCCTGAATTCAGTGTCTGGATCCCCGCCGGAGTCGAGCATTCCAGTTATAACCGTAAATCAATGCATTTTCGCGCTATCGATATCGCGGTAGAACATTGCAAAGAGTTACCCACCTCAGCTTGTCTGATTAATGTCAGCCCGATTTTTAATACCATCGTGGAGGATTGTTTCGCCCGTGGTTTATTAATGCCGCAAAGCGAACAAGATTTGCGCTTAAGCCAGGTGCTGATTGATCAGCTCAGAGTCTCACCGGTGCAGTGCACCTATTTGCCGACCTCACAAGATAAGTTGTTGTCGCCCATTTTGGCGGCGCTGGAACGCTGTCCATCAGATAATACTTCGCTGGCAGTTTGGGCCAAACGGGTCTATACCACTGAACGAACGTTATCACGCCGTTGCCAGCAAGAGTTAGGCATGGCGTTTAGTGAATGGCGGCAACGTTTACGTTTTTTACATGCAATTTCGCTACTCGAGCAGGGGAGAACGGTGCAAAGTGTGGCACTTGATGTGGGCTATAGTTCAGCATCAGCTTTTATTACCATGTTCCAGCAAATTTCGGGGACGACACCAGAGCGTTTTCGTCGCACCAATAGTGGCCTATAATACCCCCCCTCCTGTTTTTAGGGCAGCAAGCTGCCGGAGAACAAAGTGAAAATTCTGGTTGATGAGAATATGCCATACGCCGATGCGCTATTTCAGCGGTTAGGTGATGTGCAGGCAGTGCCGGGGCGGCCAATCCCCCTTGATGCGCTGGCGGGTGCAGATGCGTTGATGGTGCGCTCGGTTACCAAAGTGAATGAGACGCTGTTGCAAGGCACGTCAATTCGTTTTGTCGGCACCGCGACCGCGGGCACTGATCATGTCGATGATAAATGGCTGCAACAGCAGGGCATCGGCTTCTCCGCCGCTCCTGGCTGTAATGCGATTGCCGTGGTGGAATATGTTTTTTCTGCGCTGATGATGATGGCCGAACGCGATGGCTTCCAACTGCGTGATAAAACGGTTGGTATCATTGGTGTGGGTAATGTGGGTTCACGGCTGAATGCTCGCCTGCAAGCTCTCGGGGTGCGGACTCTTCTGTGTGACCCACCACGCGCGGATCGCGGTGATAACGAAACATTCTGGCCGCTGGAAAAGCTGGTACGTGAGGCTGATGTTCTCACCTTCCATACACCGCTGAATAAAAACGGCCCTTACCAAAGTTTGCACATGGCGGATGATGAGCTGCTGGCTGCATTACCCGATGATCGCATTCTGATTAATGCCTGCCGCGGTGCGGTGGTTGATAACGCTGCATTGCTCCGCGCGCTGGAAAAGGGCAAAAAGCTCAATGTGGTGCTGGATGTGTGGGAGCCAGAGCCCGAGTTATCTCTGCCGTTATTGGCCCGTGTCGATATCGGGACACCCCATATCGCCGGATACACATTGGAGGGTAAAGCGCGCGGTACCACTCAAGTGTTTGAAGCATTCAGTCAATATTTGGGCCAGCCACAATCCGTCGAGCTTGCCAGCTTATTGCCACAGCCCGAATTCAGCCAGTTACGACTAAATGGTGCGTTAGACGAAGGCAAATTAAAACGATTGATGCACTTGGTGTATGATGTGCGCCGCGATGATGCGCCGTTACGGCGTGTTGCTGGTCAGCCGGGCGAGTTTGACCGCCTGCGTAAGCACTATCAAGAGCGGCGCGAATGGTCATCACTTTGTGTGCAGTGCGATGATGCTGCCAGCGCTGAGTTGTTGCAAAAGTTAGGGTTTAGCACTCATACCCTTCGTTCTTGAAGCTGCAGGGGTGTTAGCTGCGTGCACTCACCCGAGTCACTTACTTGAGTAAGTTCATCGGGATGAGTTCACTTGCTGCCTACCTGCAACTCCAATGACTTTGGGTATACCGCATTAATTCGTTAGTAAATGACCATTCTGTTATTTGCATAAATCTTTGTAATTTAATGAACGTTAGTGGAGAAAACCAACATGTCTGACGGCTGGAATATAGCTCTGTTAGGAGCAACGGGCGCAGTAGGTGAAGCTTTGCTGGAGCTGTTAAATGAGCGCCAGTTCCCGGTTGGTGAATTGTATCCTCTGGCCAGCGAGCGCAGTGCTGGTGCAACTGTGCGCTTTAACGGTAAAAGTGTGCTGGTTGAAAATGCCGCAGAATTTGACTGGTCGCAGGCGCAACTGGCTTTCTTTGTCGCTGGCCGTGAAGCCTCACAGCAATATGCGGAAGAAGCGGCCAACGCCGGTTGTTTGGTTATCGACAGCAGTGGCTTGTTTGCCATGGATCAAGATGTGCCGCTGGTGGTGCCAAGTGTGAATCCTCAAGTGCTGGCGGAGTACCGCAACCGCAATATTATTGCGGTCGCCGATAGCCTGACCAGCCAGTTATTGACAGCAATTAAGCCGCTGACCGAGCAGGCCGGTTTGTCCCGTTTGCATGTTACCGCGCTGATTTCTGCTTCCGCTCACGGTAAAGCCGCAGTGGATGATCTCGCCGGGCAAAGCGCTAAGCTGTTAAATGGTATTCCTGCGGAGCCAGGTGTTTTCGCTAAGCAATTGGCCTTTAACGTTTTACCGTTGCTGGCTGATGAAGAAGGTAGCGTACGTGAAGAACGCCGTTTAGTGGATCAGGTACGTAAAGTCTTACAAGACGAAGGGTTACCTATCTCCGTGAGCTGTATCCAGTCGCCAGTATTCTATGGTCAGGCACAAGTGGTTCATCTGGAAGCGCTACGCCCAATCGCCGCGGAAGAAGCCCGCAGTGAGCTGGAAAGTTGCGACGATATCCAGTTATCGGAAGAAGATGATTACCCAACACAAGTCACTGATGCCTCTGGCAGTGATGTTTTGAGTATTGGTTGTATCCGCAATGATTATGGTATCCCCGAAGTGTTGCAGTTCTGGTCGGTGACTGACAACATTCGTTTCGGCGGTGCGTTGATGGCAATTGAAACGGCGGAGCGCCTGTTGCAGGAGCAACTATACTGATGTCCGAACTTGAGTTGACTCAGCCGGAAAATACCGTGGCTGAGGCTGCGGGGATTAAAATCGCGCTGGGTATTGAATACAACGGCAGCCGTTATTTCGGTTGGCAGCGCCAGCAAGAGGTTGCCAGCGTACAGGCTTGTCTGGAGGCCGCACTGTCAAAAGTCGCCAATGAGCCTATCGGCGTATTATGTGCCGGACGGACAGATGCCGGGGTGCATGCGACGGGGCAGGTAGTCCATTTTATCACTACAGCCGAGCGCAAAGATGCCGCCTGGACGATGGGCGTCAACAGCCATTTACCGCCTGATATTGCGGTTCGTTGGGTCAAAACAGTTGATGATAGTTTTCATGCCCGTTTCAGTGCCACGGCTCGACGCTATCGTTATATTATTTTTAACCATCGCTATCGGCCAGCGGTTTTGGCGCAAGGGGTCACCCATTGTTATATGCCGCTGGACGCCGAAAAAATGGAACAGGCAGCGCAATGTTTGCTCGGTGAGCATGATTTTACTTCGTTTCGTGCGATACAGTGCCAGTCCCGAACACCCTGGCGAAATGTAAAACATGTCAAAGTTACCCGACATGGCGCGTATATCGTGGTAGATATCAAGGCCAACGCATTTGTTCATCATATGGTACGCAATATTGTCGGTAGCCTGATCGAAATTGGTTGCGGTAATCAGAGTGTCACCTGGATGGCCGAGTTACTGGCGCTGAAAGATAGAGCACGTGCGGCGGCAACCGCTAAAGCGGAAGGGTTATATTTAGTCTCGGTTGACTATCCTGACCACTTTGCTTTACCCAAAACGCCATTGGGGCCGCTTTTCTTAGCGGACGACTGATTTTATAGCCTTATTTTCATGCAACAACATGAGTTAGGCGAGTGGATCACTTGGGGCTAAGGATTACCTAAGGAAGTTCAGCTAAGCTCGCTTAATCAAAGATTAAGCTCGTTGACTACTCGAGAGTATTTATGGAATTTATACGTTTCGTTATTGATTTTATTTTGCATATTGATGTGCATTTAGCGGAGTTGGTAGCGCAGTATGGCGTCTGGGTTTATGGCATTTTATTCCTGATTCTCTTTTGTGAAACCGGTTTGGTTGTCACGCCATTCTTGCCGGGCGATTCTCTGTTGTTTGTGGCAGGTGCATTAGCCTCATTGCCCTCCAATGACATCAATGTTCACATTATGGTTGCTCTGATGGTCACGGCCGCGATTTTGGGTGATGCGATTAACTACACCATCGGTCGGGTATTCGGTGAAAAGTTATTCAGTAACCCAGACTCCAAAATTTTCCGTCGTAGCTATCTGGATAAAACCCATCAGTTTTACGAAAAACATGGTGGTAAAGCGATTATTTTGGCGCGATTTGTTCCGATTATTCGTACTTTTGCACCGTTTGTTGCGGGTATGGGCAAAATGTCCTATCGCCATTTTGCCGCTTATAACGTGATTGGAGCGTTGGTATGGGTGCTGTTATTCACCTATGCTGGCTACTGGTTTGGTAACATGCCTTTTGTTCAGGATAATCTGAAATTGCTGATTGTTGCCATTATCGTGGTGTCAATTTTGCCGGGCGTATTCGAGGTTTGGCGGCATCGGCGGGCAGCAGCGCGTCAGAAAAATCAGTAAAAATGTTACCTAAGCCGTGGGTTCGACCAGTTTTTTATCTACACTGTCGAACCAATATGGTTTAATGAGTCACATTTGTGGTCTGTTCCTGCGGACAATCCGAGTTAAGTGCCTTAGTTACGCCGCATTGGCGTATATCTTAGGCATTTTTTATTGGGGTGTTTTCAGGGAGATGGTTAAAGCATGAACAGCGAACTGGCAACAGCCAGGTTCAAACAGAAAGGTCATCGATGAGCTGGATTGAACGAATTCTCAACAAAAGCAATATCACACAAACCCGTAAAGCGAGTATTCCTGAAGGGGTGTGGACGAAGTGCGACAGCTGCGGTCAGGTACTTTATCGTGCCGAGTTAGAGCGCAATCTGGAAGTGTGTCCTAAGTGTGATCACCATATGCGTATGTCAGCCCGTGCGCGGTTACATATGCTGCTGGATGCAGGTAGTGAAGTTGAACTGGGTAGCGAACTGGAGCCAAAGGATATCCTGAAATTTAAGGATTCCAAAAAGTATAAAGACCGCCTTTCAGCTGCACAAAAAGAGACGGGCGAGAAAGATGCTTTAGTTGCCATGAAAGGAACCTTACAAGGTATGCCTATTGTGGCGGTTTCATTTGAATTTGCTTTTATGGGCGGTTCAATGGCGTCAGTCGTCGGTGCTCGCTTTGTTCGCGCGGTAGAACAGGCACTGGAAGATAATTGTCCACTGGTGTGCTTCTCTTCTAGTGGCGGTGCCCGTATGCAGGAAGCATTGATGTCTCTGATGCAAATGGCAAAAACCAGTGCTGCTCTGGCTAAAATGCAAGAGCGTGGTTTGCCGTATATATCAGTGCTGACTGACCCGACCATGGGCGGTGTTTCCGCCAGTCTGGCAATGTTGGGTGATATCAATATCGCGGAACCGAAAGCATTGATTGGTTTTGCTGGCCCTCGGGTTATCGAGCAAACTGTGCGTGAAAAACTGCCGCCGGGCTTCCAGCGCAGCGAATTTTTGATTGAAAAAGGCGCTATCGACATGATAGTTCGTCGTCCGATTATGCGTCAGACGCTAGCCAGCATTTTGTCGAAATTGACTCATCAACCGCAACCAAGTGTGGATGGGGTTAAGGCTGATGCGGCTGTGGCAGATAATCAGGCTGATGCCTGATTATCTTAACGGGCACCACCCTGATATGGTGGTGCCCGGTTATCGTGCATTGTCGCAACTTAAGCTTTATAGCTTTAAAAAAGAAAATATTTACCCAAAATAATTCGAGTTGCAGGAAGGCGGCAATTGAGTGAATCTCGATGAGTTGACGCTAGTCAATGATTCGGGTGAATGAAAGCAGTCAACGTACATGCAGCTTGAAGTATGATGGGTATAAAGGTCAGTGACGGGACTTATGAAAAACCATCAAACTCCCCAAGCCACGTCGCCTTTGGCCGCGTGGCTTTACTATCTTGAGCGCTTGCATTCTCAGCCAATCGAGCTGGGATTGGAACGTGTTAAACAGGTTGCTGAGCGTTTGGACTTGCTTAAGCCTGCTCCTAAAGTCTTTACCGTTGCCGGTACGAATGGCAAGGGCACCACTTGTTGTACCCTGGAATCAATTTTACTGGCAGCGGGTCTGCGGGTCGGGGTTTACAGCTCACCTCATCTTTTGCGTTACACCGAGCGCGTCCGTATTCAGGGGCAAGAATTGCCTGAAGCGGAGCACAGCCATTCTTTTGCTAAAATTGAAGCTGGGCGCAAAGATATCTCACTGACTTACTTCGAGTTTGGCACCTTATCTGCCCTGCAACTGTTTAAGCAGGCTAAGCTTGATGTGGTAATTCTGGAAGTCGGGCTGGGTGGGCGTTTGGATGCGACAAATATTGTGGATTCAGATGTTGCCGCCATTACCAGCATTGCGATCGACCACACTGACTGGCTGGGTTTCGACAGAGAAAGCATTGGCCGTGAAAAAGCCGGTGTCTTCCGTGCGGGTAAACCGGCAGTCGTTGGGGAGCCTGATATGCCGCAGTCGATTGCAGATGTTGCGGCAACACTCGGTGCGCACCTGTATCAACGCGATGTTGCCTGGCAGTTCAGCCAATATGGCTCCTTTGATCAACCCCAAAATGGCTGGAACTGGCTATGCGGTGATCGCCAACTGAACGATTTGCCACTACCGAATGTGCCACTAGCTAATGCTGCGACGGCTCTGGCAGTATTGCATTATTCTGGATTGTCCTTGAGCGAAGACGTGATTCGTCAGGGGCTACAGGCCGCCAGTTTACCAGGGCGTTTTCAGATAATCAGTGAGCAGCCGTTGTTGATTTTGGATGTTGCTCACAATCCGCACGCAGCGCGTTATTTGACTGATAAACTGGCTCAACTGCCCAAACAGGGCAAAGTGCGCGCGGTGATTGGAATGTTATCGGATAAAGACATTGGTGGTACGCTGGCGTGTTTATCTGAGCAAGTCGATGAATGGTACTGTGCGCCGCTGGAAGGACCGCGTGGGGCCAGCGCGGAGCAATTAGCTGAGCATTTGGCGCAATCACGCCAGTTTAGTGATGTCGAAACTGCCTGGCGTCAGGCCATGCAGGATGCAGAACCACAGGATGTGGTCATTGTCTGTGGCTCTTTCCATACGGTTGCTCATGTTATGGCAGCAATGGATTTGTAACAGCTTGAGTTTATCAAGACATTGAAATGGGGAGTGCGAGTGGCAAGTAAGTTCCAGAACCGTTTAGTCGGGACCATAATTCTGGTGGCGTTAGGCGTGATTGTACTGCCGGGGCTGCTGGATGGTAAAAAGAAGCATTATGAGGATGAGTTTGCTGCCATCCCATTAGTGCCAAAACCCGGTGATAGTCAGGAGATTGATGCGGTTCCACCGGTCAGTCAGCCCCTGCCTATTGCGCCGCCGGAAGGTGCAGCGCAAGCCGTGGCAGTCCCTAAAGATGATTCCGCCTCTCAGGCCGCTAATGATGCCGGTAACCTGCCGTCTGAACCGACTATCGTGGCACCGCCACCGGTACCAAGTAAACCGGTTGAAGTGAAACCTGTCGAGAAAAAACCAGCCGAGGTTAAGCCAGTAGAAGTCAAGCCAGTACCGGTCGAGAAGAAACCGCAGGAAGTTAAGCCAAAACCTGAGGTTAAACCGCAAGTACAACCAGAAAGCAAACCGGTTGCTGAAGAAAAAGCGCCAGTGGGGCAGGCCTATGTCGTCCAACTGGGGGCGCTGAAAAATGCGGCCAAAGTGAATGAAATTGTTGCGACGCTGCGTTTGTCTGGTCATCGCGCATTTACGGTGCCAGCGACACCGGTTCAAGGCCAGATTACCCGCGTGTATGTCGGGCCTGATGCGTCAAAACAGAAACTGCAATCGGCCTTGCCAGAGCTTAATTCATTAAGTGGTCTGAATGGGCAGGTTAAGCCCTATGGCACGGGGCGCTAAAGTTTGATTAAAGGTTAAGACATCAGGGTGTATAGGGTTTTTCGCGTTAAGTTTGTGCGGCGATTGTTGTTTTTAAAATCGCCGCACTTTAATTTGTCGCCGGTAATAATTCCTCTACGCAAACGTTTTCTTTTTCTGTTAGAATTCGCCGCGAACAGGATGCAGCGGCGATTTCGTCATTGGAATAGTCATGGTCTGGATTGATTACGTCATTATAGGGATTATCGGATTTTCTGCTTTAGTCAGCTTAATCCGGGGTTTTGTCCGTGAAGCATTGTCACTTGTAACATGGGGATGTGCGTTTTTTGTTGCCAGCCATTTTTACAGTTACCTTGCTATCTACTTTACCCGTTTTGAGGATGAAGTGGTTCGTAACGGAATTGCTATCGGCATTTTGTTCATCGCGACATTGATCGTCGGGGCTATTGTTAACTATGTGATAGGTTCGCTGGTTGAACGAACGGGGCTATCAGGAACTGACAGGGTGCTGGGCATCTGTTTTGGTGCGCTGCGAGGCGTTCTGATTGTCTCGGCCATGTTGTTCTTTCTGGATACGTTTACCGGCTTCTCGCAAAGTGTTGACTGGAAGCAGTCACAATTAATCCCGCAGTTCAGTTATATCATCAGGTGGTTCTTTGACTACCTACAGAGCACGTCGAGTTTCTTACCGAATCAATTACCGATTCGGAGCGGCTTATGAGGAAAAGACAACATGTGCGGTATTGTCGGTATCGCCGGTTTTGCACCGGTAAACCAGTCGATTTATGATGCGTTGACGGTGCTTCAGCACCGAGGCCAGGATGCTGCGGGCATCGTTACCATTGATGCCCATAATGGGTTCCGGCTGCGTAAAGCAAACGGCTTGGTGAAGGATGTATTTGAAACCCGGCATATGCTGCGCTTACAGGGGAATATGGGTATTGGCCATGTTCGTTACCCAACAGCAGGCAGCTCCAGTGCTTCCGAGGCTCAACCTTTCTACGTTAACTCACCGTTTGGCATCACTTTGGCCCATAACGGTAATCTGACTAACGCTCACCAGCTGAGAAAGGAATTATTCGAAGTTTCTCGCCGTCATGTGAACACCACTTCTGACTCAGAAATTCTGCTGAATATTTTTGCCAGCGAATTGGACCGTTTCCAGCATTATCCGTTGGAATCTGACAACATTTTTGCCGCTGTTGCCGCTACACATCAATTGATTCGTGGTGCCTATGCTTGCGTCGCGATGATCATTGGTCATGGTATGGTTGCTTTCCGTGACCCTAACGGTATTCGCCCGCTGGTTATGGGGAAACGCACCCTCGCTGATGGTCGTAATGAATACATGGTCGCTTCTGAAAGTGTGGCGTTGGATACCCTTGGTTTCGAATTCCTGCGTGATGTTGCACCGGGTGAAGCGGTATATATCACCGAGAAAGGCCAATTATTCACTCGCCAGTGTGCTGAAAATCCGAAATACAATCCATGCTTGTTTGAGTATGTTTATTTTGCTCGCCCCGACTCCTTTATGGATAAAATTTCTGTTTACAGTGCGCGTGTGCGTATGGGCCAGAAGTTAGGCGCAAAAATTGCCAAACAGTGGGAAGACCTGGATATCGATGTTGTTATTCCTATCCCGGAAACTTCCTGTGATATCGCGCTGGAAATCGCCCGTATTCTGGATAAGCCCTACCGCCAGGGGTTTGTGAAAAACCGCTATGTTGGCCGTACCTTTATCATGCCGGGCCAGCAGGAACGCCGTAAATCTGTGCGCCGTAAGCTGAATGCCAACCGTGCAGAATTCCGTGATAAGAACGTGTTATTGGTGGATGACTCTATTGTGCGCGGTACCACGTCAGAACAGATCGTTGAAATGGCGCGTGAAGCTGGAGCGAAGAAAGTATATTTCGCCTCTGCCGCTCCTGAAATTCGTTTCCCGAATGTGTATGGCATCGATATGCCAAGTGCAAATGAATTAATTGCACATGGGCGTGAAGTGGATGAGATTCGTCAGTTGATTGGTGCGGATGCATTGATTTTCCAGGATCTTAGTGACCTTATCGAGGCGGTACGCGAAGATAACCCAGATATTACTCAGTTCGAGTGCTCAGTCTTTAACGGCGTTTACGTTACTAAAGATGTGGATCAAAGCTATCTGGAGTATCTGGAATCGTTACGTAACGACGATGCGCAAGCATTACGTAGTCATAACGAAGCGGAAAACCTGGAGATGCATAACGAAGGGTAATACCCGTCATCTTTCAAGTCGCAGGTGTGTTGGCTACGCTCAATCACCCGAATCACTTACTTATGTAAGCTCATCGGGATTCTTTCGTTTGCCGCCTTCCTGTGTCTTGAAATCTATTGGGTATACTTAGTGAAAAGGTGAGTGTGAATCAAAAAGGTGCAACCAGCGTGCAGGCGCGGTGCACCTTTTTTGTTGCCAACAGAACTCAAGATGTTAGGGCTAAATTGGCGGGCGATAATTTGCTAATTGATCTCGGATACGGCAAAGTCTCGCCATATTTCTTTATGTTATGCTTAATTTATAAGGCATAAAGCCAGCTTGAGGGACTTTCCCATGAAACGACTTATTATTGGCATTAGCGGTGCCAGCGGTGCCATTTATGGTGTTCGCTTGTTACAGGTGCTACGACAGGTCGAGGGGGTGGAAACACACTTGATTCTCAGTAATGCGGCACGCCAGACGTTAGCACTTGAAACAGATTTCAGCGTCAAGGATGTGCAGGCGCTAGCGGATGTGGTGCACGATTCGCGCGATATTGCAGCTTGTGTTTCCTCGGGGTCATTTAAGACCTGCGGGATGGTCATTTTACCTTGTTCAATCAAAACACTATCTGGCATTGTCCATAGCTATACCGATGGCTTATTGACTCGCGCCGCTGATGTGATACTGAAAGAGCGCCGCCCACTGGTGCTGTGCGTGCGTGAAACGCCGCTGCATTTAGGTCATTTACGGCTAATGGTGCAGGCTGCTGAGTTGGGCGCGGTCATTATGCCGCCGATGCCAGCGTTTTATCACCGCCCACAGACTATCCAAGACCTGGTCGATCAAACGGTTAATCGGGTTATCGATCAATTCGATATTGAGTTGCCCGAAGATCTATTTATTCGTTGGCAAGGCACTAGTTAACATTTCTCACTCAATTGATACATTTGTGCAACATCGCACTGAAATAGGGCGCATTATGCACCACAATGATGCTGTTTCAGATCGCGAACTGTTGCATAGATTTCGTATTCAGTTTCTCCCTACGACCCTAAGCCCACTTTTAGTGGTTGTTGTGCCAGGCAAGCGGTAATGGAATTTGCTTTTTCCGCCAATGATTACTGGCACGATTACTGCACATCGATTTATGGAAACGTAGATTTATGGACGCTAAGGGTTGTACAGAAAACTAACGCGCTTTGTGGCATCGAAAATCAATTTGAGGGTTATGTATGAATAAGAAAATTTTGGTTCTGCCTCTCGTATTAGCATTGGCTGCTGCCAGCACTGCTTTTGCTGCTATTCCTAAAGATATCAAAATTGGTACAGATCCAACTTATGCTCCTTTCGAATCAAAAAATGCCAGTGGTGAGTTGGTAGGTTTTGATATCGATATCGCCAAAGAGTTATGTAATCGTATTGATACTAAATGTACTTTTGTTGAAAGTGATTTCGATGCACTTATTCCATCACTGAAAGCTAAAAAGATTGATGCCATTATCTCTTCACTTTCAATTACTGAAAAACGCCAAAAAGAAATCGCCTTCACCGACAAACTTTATGCAGCTAATGCTCGTTTGATCGCGCCAAAAGACAGCAAAATTGAGCCAACATTGGTGGCGTTGAAAGGCAAACGTGTTGGTGTATTACAAGGTTCGACTCAGGAAGCATTTGCTAATGCTGAGTGGCAGCCAAAAGGCATTGATGTTGTCGCCTATCAGAATCAGGATTTGATTTACTCTGACTTAAGCTCTGGCCGCATTGATGCTGCTTTCCAGGATGAAGTCGCTGGCAGTGAGGGTTTCCTGAAACAAGAAGCAGGGAAGGGTTATGCCTTCGCCGGCCCATCAGTTAAAAATGATGAATTCTTTGGTGTAGGTACGGGTATGGGCCTGCGTAAAGATGACGCAGAACTTAAAGCGGCGCTGGATAAAGCCTTTGCAGAAATGCGCAAAGATGGTACCTACGACAAGCTCGCGAAAAAATATTTCGACTTTGATGTTTACGGCGGTTAATCCCGCTTGTTGTAACAGCCTCTGCCTAAATAGGCAGGGGCCGTTATAGCGACTAGCCAAAGTAATTAACCAGACTCCTTACTCAGTAGAATAGGATAACCCAGATGCTGGATGGATATTCCAAACTGATATTTGAAGGTGCGCTGGTGACACTGGAGCTAGCTCTGTGCTCAGTGCTACTGTCAGTGATTATCGGCTTAATAGGTGCCGGTGGGAAATTATCGTCAAATCGGCTGTTATCTGGCTTATTTGAGTGCTACACCACGTTGATACGTGGCGTCCCTGATTTAGTTTTGATGTTGCTTATCTTTTATGGTTTGCAGATAGTCCTAAATAGCATTACTGAATCCCTTGGTTTTGCACAAATCAATATTGATCCCCTTTCAGCTGGGATTATCACCCTTGGTTTTATCTATGGTGCTTATTTCACTGAAACATTCCGTGGCGCTTATATGGCGGTTCCAAACGGCCAGATTGAAGCCGCCAGAGCATTTGGCTTCTCTTCCAGCCAGATTTTCCGCAGAATTATGTTTCCTGCCATGATGCGTTATGCGTTGCCAGGCATTGGTAATAATTGGCAAGTTATTCTCAAGGCGACAGCTTTAGTCTCTATTCTGGGATTGAATGATGTCGTTAAAGCAACTCAGTTGGCTGGAAAGGGGACTTATCAACCATTCTTCTTCGCATTGGTGGCTGGCGTGGTTTATCTCATTTTTACCACCCTATCCAATGGTATTTTACTGTGGCTGGAACGGCGCTATTCCCACGGAGTGAAGAGGGCCGAACTATGATTGAAATCCTACATCAATATTGGCAAGCCTTGCTTTGGAGTGACGGTTATCGATTTACCGGCATGGCCGTTACATTATGGTTATTAATATCCTCAGTTGTGATGGGCGGGTTGCTGGCTATTCCGTTGGCGGTAGCGCGTGTCGCCGAGCGGCGCTGGATTCGCTTACCAGTGTGGATATTTACTTATATCTTTCGCGGTACGCCGTTATACGTGCAATTGCTGGTGTTCTATTCCGGTATGTACAGCCTGGAGATAGTCCGAGGCAACGATCTACTCAATGCATTCTTCCGCAGTGGATTGAATTGTACTATTTTGGCCTTGACGCTAAATACCTGTGCTTACACCACTGAGATATTCGCCGGTGCTATTCGATCAGTACCACACGGTGAAATTGAAGCAGCAAGAGCCTATGGTTTCTCGCGCTTTAAAATGTATCGTTGCATTATTTTACCTTCCGCACTGCGTATTGCTTTACCCGCCTATAGTAATGAAGTTATTTTAATGCTGCATTCTACCGCGTTGGCTTTTACCGCCACGGTACCAGATATACTGAAAATAGCGCGTGATATTAACGCTGCGACATATCAGCCGTTTTATGCTTTTGGTATTGCTGCCGTACTTTATCTGATTATCTCCTTTACGCTAATTAGCCTGTTCCGCCAGGCAGAGAAACGTTGGCTGGCACATATAAAACCTCAGGCATCGCATTAAGTACGGAGAACCTTATGACTGACACATTAAACACTATGACTGACACACTAAAACCTAAAATAGCTGAAACCAAACTGTCTGTGACCGAATTGCATAAGCATTATGGGGAACATGAGGTGTTAAAAGGCGTTTCACTCTCAGCCAAAGCGGGGGACGTTATTTCTATTATTGGTTCGTCTGGTTCGGGGAAAAGTACCTTTTTACGTTGTATCAACTTCCTGGAAAAACCCAGCGAAGGATCAATCAGTGTCAATAATCAAGATATTCGACTGGTGCGCGATAAAGACGGACAATTAAAGGTTTTTGATAAAAAAGAACTGCAATTACTACGCACTCGGCTGACGATGGTATTCCAGCATTTTAATTTATGGAGCCATATGACAGTATTGGAAAATGTGATGGAAGCGCCGGTGCAGGTATTAGGACTGAGTAAATCAGTAGCTAAAGAGCGTGCTATCCGTTATCTGGATAAAGTCGGTATTGATGAGCGTGCGCGAGCCAAATATCCAGTACATCTTTCCGGTGGTCAACAGCAACGTGTCTCTATTGCGCGGGCATTGGCAATGGAGCCGGATGTATTACTATTTGATGAGCCGACTTCTGCGCTGGACCCAGAATTGGTCGGGGAAGTTCTGCGAATTATGCAAAAACTGGCAGAAGAAGGGAAAACTATGGTAGTGGTGACCCACGAAATGGAGTTCGCTCGCCATGTTTCCAGCCATGTTATTTTCTTGCACAAAGGATTAATCGAAGAAGAAGGCCCACCCGCCGAGCTGTTTGGTAATCCTAAAAGCCCTCGTTTGCAGCAGTTTCTTTCTGGTGCATTGAAGTAATTTATTCCCATGAGATGAGCGTAATGTTCATCTCATAGTTATATTAATTCCCCGCAATATATTGCTCCCGCAAAATCATTTAATTCTGCAAGAACGGACTTGAAGCAGAGATATTTTATGGAGTGGGTTTGTTCAGCACATTACGCAGTGCTTCTTCCAGTTCGAAATAACGGAATGCAAAACCGGCTTCTTCCAACCGTTTTGGAATTGCCCGCTGTCCACCTAATACCAATGCGGCAGATTCCCCCAGTAATAAACGTATTGCAGCAGCAGGGGTACGTATCACCGCTGGGCGATCTAATACCTCGGCCAGAGTGGCAATAAATTGCTCATTATGGACCGGGTAAGGGGAAACCATATTAAATGGGCCGCTAAGGCCGTGGGTGGTCAGTAAATAATGAATACCATGAACCATATCATCTATATGTATCCACGGCAGGTATTGGCGACCATCCCCGATTGGACCACCTAACCCAAGGCGTAACAGTGGTACCATTTTAGCTAATGCTCCACCATGCGGAGCCAATACGATGCCAGTGCGTAGAAGGCAAACCCGAGTATGCTGACTTTCGGCAGCCCGAGCGAGATTCTCCCAGCGCTCACATAACATATGAGTAAACTCATCATGAGGGGCTTCATCTTCGGTGACGACGGCTTGTCCTTGGTCACCATAAAACCCGACGGCTGATCCTGAAATAAAGACGGTTGGCGGCTGACTACTGGCCCTAATTAATGTTGCCAGTCTTTCCGTTATTTGCCAGCGACTCTGACATAAGATCTCTTTCTGTTGCGGCGTCCAGCGCTTTTCCGCAATAGGCTCGCCCGCCAGATTGATAACGGCATCAAAATTATTGAGGTCATGTTGGTCATCTAATGTTGACCAGCAGGTGATTTGCGAACCAAGAACATCATTTGCTCGCTGCGGATCGCGGGTTAACACTGTTATTTGATGGGCTTGCGATAAAAGGAATGCGGTCAGACTGCGCCCGATCAGTCCTGTAGCTCCAGTGATTACAATACGCATAGCCAATCTCCATATATGCCCTTCTGACTTGATGCTTACCTGCAACTCCACGTTCTTTGGGGATAGCAGTAGCCTGGTTTCTTTTTTAGCATAGATTATCTTGCGTTCTTCTCCCACGACGCTGAGCACATCCTGAGTGAAATTTTTAACAAAATAAAAAATAATAACTAAATAAATTTGCTGATCTATCCGATTAATACAGTACTGAATACTCGGCTATTACCCATTATGTAGTAGAACTGTTAGGACTATCTACTTTATTGTTTCTGAACGCGAACAAGGATTATAAGCCATATCGATGACGACAAAACTCTGGATTCGCGCTTTTCTGCCAGAGCCAATATACTCATCGGTATGGAAAAGAGGCCACTTGCCTCTTTCACCTTGTAATGTTGGATATTTTATAAATAAAAGCTGAGTATTTCATAAAAACTCACGGCGGCTGATCAATCCTGCGATTGAGGTCAGGTTGCTGCCTCATTGTTGTCCATACACTTTTCAGGTGCGCATGAAGCTAAACATTGAAGTTAATTGTTCTTATGTGTGTGAGCCTATACATAGGCAAGACGGTAGTTTATTAGCTGTGGAGCTATTGAGCCGATTTTCAGCTAAATCGGTAGATTTACCCATTGATGTTGAAAATTTTATTAATAAATTGGATGTTGATGGAAAGACCGATTTATTCCATGACCAATTACGTGCAGTGAAGGCTTATAAAGATTGGTTTATCACTCACAACGTTTTGCTTTCAATTAATATTGATTTTGACTTGGCAAGTGTGATTGTTACAGATCAATCAACTCGTCAAATGCTGGATGAATTACCTTTCTTGCGTTTGGAAATAATGGAGACATTCTCCAATTTATCTGATGGAATGAATAACCCATTATTACGCGATCTGGCTGAGCGCTATCCGCTATGGCTGGATGACCTTGGCAGCGGTGGCTCTACCTTAAATGCGGTAACTGCCAATATTTTCGAATATGTGAAGATTGATAAGCATTTCTTCTGGCAGCACAATAAGCATACCTTCCCGATTTTGATTAATAACATTAAGAAATATTGTCTCGGGGTGATTGTGGTTGGCGTAGAAAATCAGGATGAATCGGAGCAACTTAAAGGCAGTAATATTGATGCTATGCAAGGATATCTATTCAATCAGTTGACACTGGATGAATTGGTATCGCAATCCTCGCTCTAACCAACCCTCTTCCATTCTATCTTGCGCAATGCTGACATTATTCTTTTATGTCGGCATTGTATTTTTTTACGATAAAAGTATTTTACGATAAAATTTTCTTATGGTGGATAGTGGCTTTTCTCGGATTAATCTGACGGATTGGATGATAGAATGAAGCCACATTGAGTTCTCATTACGTATTATGGCGGCAGGTGTCGCCAGACTGACTGAGATTAGACCTAAGAGACGACGATACCATGAAGTTAATGTTTGCTTCTGATCTGCATGGGTCGCTACCGGCCACTAAAAAAACGCTGGAAATCTTTGACCGCAGTGGCGCGCAATGGCTGGTGTTATTGGGGGATTTGCTCAACCATGGGCCGCGTAATGCGTTACCGACAGGTTATCAGCCGGCAGCTGTTGCAGAATGTCTTAATCCCTATAAAAACCAGATTATTGCTGTGCGGGGTAATTGCGATAGTGAAGTCGATCAGATGCTATTACAGTTCCCTATTATGGCCGGCTGGCAGCAGATTATTATGCCAGAAACACGTTTATTTTTGACGCATGGTCACCTTTATCACCCGGCTGCGCTTCCCCCATTGCGTAAGGGCGATGTCTTAGTCTATGGTCATACTCATCTACCGCAAGCTGAGTGGCAAGATGACGTCATATGCTTTAATCCCGGTTCAGTCAGCATCCCAAAAGGGGGATACCCGGCGAGTTATGGCATGTTGGATGGGGGAGTTTTACAGGTTCTGGCCCTACAAAATGATGAGCCTGTCACCCAATTGTCATTAAAAACTAAATAATATAACGAGTTATAAACTCTTGATTAACAATTGCGCGTATCTAATCGCGCCCAGATAGAAGGTTTCAGAGGATGGTGGAGCAAAATCCAGCAGCAGTCATCGAGTGGGTTGATATTGTTGATGAGCAAAATGAAGTGATTGCTCAATCCAGTCGTCAACAAATGAGAGCTCAACGACTACGCCACCGTGCTACCTATATTGTGGTGCACGACGGAATGGGCAAAATACTGGTACAACGCCGTACTGAGAGCAAAGATTTCTATCCCGGGAAACTGGATGCAACTGCCGGTGGTGTGGTGCAAAGTGGTGAAAACTACCTTGAATCTGCAAGGCGCGAGGCGGAAGAAGAGTTAGGCATTGCTGGCGTGCCTTTTGCTGAGCATGGTCAGTTCTACTTTGAAGAAGAGTGTTGCCGCGTGTGGGGGGCTTTGTTCAGTTGTGTTTCACACGGTCCATTTGCATTGCAGGCGGAAGAAATAGATGAAGTCCGTTGGATGCTGCCGGAGGAAATTACCGCGCGGTGCGACGAGTTCACGCCGGATTCTCTGAAAGCATTATCGCTGTGGTTAACCCGTAACAACGAGCAGGATTACGGTAAAATCACACCGCGCGAAGATTAATCTCATTCAGCCATAAAAAAGCCCTGACATCAGTCAGGGCTTTTTTTTGAGCTTATCCTACTGATTATCGAACAATAATCCCAAGCAGAATACCCAGCGCACCGAAGTCCGCATCACTAAACGTTGTGTTGGCGAATCCGATATCACCCAGTACTGGCAGCAGGAATACTGGCAGGAAGGTAATCAGTAAACCTTGAGCAAAGGCACCCAAAATTGCACCACGACGCCCACCAGTAGCATTACCAAACACCCCTGCGGCAGCGCCGACGAAGAAGTGAGGCACAACACCTGGAATAATGACGGTCATGTTCATCAAATACAGCGCGAACATACCGATAAGACCGGCAGCAAAGCTGCTCAGGAAACCAACCAATACCGCATTGGGTGCGTAAGGGAACACGACCGGGCAATCCAGTGCAGGTTTAGCATTTGGCACTAACTTGTCGGAAATCCCTTTGAAGGCTGGCACTATCTCGGCAATAACCATACGCACACCTTGCAAGATGATGTATACACCCGCAGCGAAAGTAATGGATTGCATCAGTGAGAACATGAACCAGTTTTTACCACCGCTCAGGCTTTTCACCACTTCCGGCCCAGCGAACAGGCAGGTGACGATGAAAATGATACACATGGTAAAGGAGATAGCGACCGGCGTATCGCGTAAGAACAACAGACTTTTTGGCACATTCATGTCTTCAGTCGAATGTTCTTTATTGCCAAACTTACTGCCGATAAAGCCAGCTAATACATAAGACAGAGTAGAGAAGTGGCCAATTGCCACATCATCTGAACCGGTGACTTTCTTCATGTAAGGATGGGCAATGGCCGGGAAGAACACCATCGCAACCCCAACAACCAGAGAACCGATCACAATCAAAGTGACACCACTGATCCCGGCGGTCGCCAGAATGACAGCTACCATCATCGACATAAACAACGTGTGATGACCGGTCAGGAAGATGAATTTCCACGGCGTAAAGCGAGCAATCAGGATATTGATAACCATAGCGAAGAACATAATCATCGCCATTTCTTTACCGAAACTCTTTTGTGCCACGGACACAATGGCTTCGTTATTTGGCACAACACCCTGAATACCAAATGCATGTTGGAAGATGTTGGCGAAATCACCCAGAGATGAAACCACCAGGCCAGCACCGGCACCTAAAATCACAAAACCCATAATGGTTTTTACGGTGCCTTTAATGCACTCCGTGACCGGTTTTTTCTGTGCAATCAGGCCGATTAAAGCGATCAAACCAACCAGCACCGCTGGTTCGGAAAGAACATCACTCATTAAAAAGCGAAAGAAATCCATGCCAGCCTCCTGTTACAAAGCGCCTAATTCGGTTAATGCCACAGACAAACGCTCTTTCATGGCTTTCTTGTCGATCATATTGTCCAGTGCCACGATTTTTCCGCCCACAGCTTGAGCAACTAATTGCTCGGCGATATCTTTAGTACCGATGAAAATGTCACTGGGTGTTCCTTTGGCAGACCCTAGGTCCACATGGTCCACCTCTGCATTGACCGCCAATTCTTTCAGAATATTTTTGATGCTAATTTCCATCATCAGGCTGGTACCTAAACCGTTACCGCAAACCACTGTAATTTTCATTTTCTTTCCCCTTGAAATTATTATCCGAACTCAATGCTGAGATTAATAACGCGCAATAACGGATAGGATATCCTGCTGCGTTTTGGCATTAAGTAAGGCTTGTACATCGTTATCGTTATCGAACAACTGAGCGAGTTGAGAAATAGCCTCGATGTGGCTAGTACTGTCTGTCGCCGCTAATACTATGAGCAGTTTTACCGGATCGTTACCTTCAGCATGGAAAGTGACGCCCTCGGTGATGACGGTTAAGGCCAGAGAGAGTTTATTGGCTCCTTCTTCCGGGCGTGCATGCGGCATGGCAATACCCGGCCCAACCACGTAATAAGGACCAATAGCCTCATGGGAGCGATAAATTGCCTCGACATAACGGGCTTCAATCGAGCCATTATCAATCAGTGGCTGACATGAAATCGCGATGGCATCACGCCAGTCTTTTGCCTGGCTGACGACCTGAATGACGTCTGGCGTTAACAGTGTTTTTAACATGATATATATGACTCCCGATGACTGTTAACGTGAGAGTAGATAGTTATCACTGGCATTAATGTGATGGATCTCTCAATTGATAGCGCTACCTGATAGCGCTATCAAAATTTGTGATAGCGCTATCATTTGTCACACCAAGGGCTTTGGCTATCTCCAAATAAGCCATATACAATGCAATGTATTGTCGAGGGCCAGTGTGGGAAGGTTTTACTCAGACAAGAATTTTAATCAGGCAGGAAATCAGCATGGAAAAAACGCGCAAGCGCCGTAATACCGGGCGGGTCACTCTATCGGATGTGGCGAATTACGCCGGGGTAGGGTCGATGACTGTTTCCAGAGCGCTGCGAACGCCGGAGCAGGTTTCAGATAAATTACGTGAAAAAATAGAACAAGCGGTTGAAACCCTTGGTTATATTCCTAACCGCGCAGCTGGGGCATTAGCATCCGGTCACAGCGATACTGTTGCTGTTTTAATTCCGTCATTAACGGACAAAGCCAGTTCCCGATTTATGCAGGCGCTGCAACAGATTCTGAATAAAAATGAGTTTCAGTTATTACTAGGTTGCCATGAATATAACCAGCGCAAAGAAGCGGAAATATTGATGACATTGCTGCAAAGTAACCCAGCAGCGGTAGTGATATTTGGCTCTCAGCTGGCAGAAAAAACCTATCAATTGCTGGAACGCGCTAATATCCCGACGGTCAACGTGGTCGGTTCTTATTTCAAAGGGGCCAAAATTACTCTTGAGGCGGCTTTTTTTGAGTCAGCCTATGAGTTAAGTCGTCATTTGTTGGAGCGGGGTTATCACCATATTGGTTTTATCGGCGCTCATATGGATAACCGCCTGCAACGCCAGCAACTGAATGGTTGGCATAAGGCGATGTTGGAGCATTATAAAAATGCCGACCAGACGGTCACTACACCTGAGACGGCCAGTTTGCAGTTTGGCCGCTATGCACTGACAGAAATACTCCAGCGCCAGCCAGAATTGGATGCGGTGATATGCAGTCACGAAGATATTGCACTCGGCGTATTATTTGAATGCCAGCGCCGATTGTTGAGAATCCCAAGCGGCATTGCGGTGGCATGTTTAGATGGCTCTGATAGTTGTGATCAAACCTATCCAACATTGACTTCAATGCGCATTGATTACAAAAAAATGGGTAAGGAAGCCGGTAAGATGCTAATTGAACTGTTGGATAATGATGACGATGGCGAGTCTTTGAGCCAAAATTTCAGCTATAAATTTGAACCGCGGCAAAGCACTTGAAGATAGAGCCAAGCTTGAAGGAAAGCCGCCCCGAAGGACGGCTACCTATTTTACTTGCCTGATGTGTTGATGATTACCGTGATTGAGTTGTTGAAAATACTCCAACCCCCATTCCAGGATGTTAACAACGCACCAAATACAACGAGCACAATACAAAAGTATCGTTTCATTGTGCGGTCCATGCTTAGACCGCTTCACGCCAGCACCATCGGCGACACTACCGTGAATACAAGCACGGGAGAGTGCTTGCGTTTACGGCCGTTGGAACTCCTTTCCTTAAACCGATGCCCGCTTGCTTAAGGCGGCGAAAAGGCCCGACGCGAGTGTACACTAATGTTGGGTTGTTAAAAACTTGACAGCCAATCCTAAGCAAGACAATATGCCCAACACGGGGGAGTGCTTGCGTTACAACGGCAATACAAACCTGCTGGAAAGGCCGCTTACCGGACCAGCGCAGAAAAACCGTCTTTATGGCGGTTTTTTTGTGCCTATTCTTGCCCTAATACAATAAAAAGCCCGCAACACCAACGCCAGCACGAGGCTGGCGTTGGTGTTTCTTATACATACTTAATTGTGAAATTAAGATGCGCTAGCGTCAGCCTGAGCTGATTGAATTGCGGTCAACGCCACGGTATAGACGATATCGTCTACCAATGCACCACGAGACAAGTCGTTAACTGGCTTGCGCATGCCTTGCAGCATCGGCCCGATGGAGATCAGGTCGGCAGAACGTTGTACCGCTTTATAGGTGGTGTTACCGGTGTTCAGATCAGGGAAGATGAACACTGTCGCTTTACCGGCAACTGGCGAGTTAGGCGCTTTGGATTTAGCCACATCTGCCATGATTGCCGCGTCATACTGCAACGGACCATCGATGATCAGATCTGGGCGTTTTTCCTGTGCCAGACGAGTTGCTTCACGCACTTTTTCTACGTCGCTACCTGCACCAGAGTTACCGGTGGAGTAAGAGATCATCGCTACACGCGGTTCGATACCGAATGCCGCCGCAGAATCAGCTGATTGGATAGCAATTTCTGACAGTTGCTCAGCAGTTGGATCTGGGTTAATCGCGCAGTCACCGTAAACCAGAACCTGGTCAGGCAGCAGCATGAAGAATACAGAAGATACCAGTGAACTGCCCGGTGCGGTTTTGATCAACTGCAACGGTGGGCGGATAGTGTTTGCGGTGGTATGAACAGCACCAGACACCAGACCATCAACTTCGCCTTTCTCCAGCATCAGCGTGCCGAGAACCACGTTATCTTCCAGTTGCTCACGAGCAACCACTTCGGTCATGCCCTTGCTCTTACGCAGTTCAACCAGACGTGGAACATACTGCTCACGCACTGCAACTGGATCGATGATTTCAACGCCTTTACCCAGCTCAACACCTTGAGCCGCAGCAACACGTTGGATCTCTTCAGGATTACCCAACAGCACACAAGTTGCGATACCGCGTTCAGCACAGATAGCCGCAGCTTTAACTGTACGTGGCTCATCACCTTCTGGCAGCACGATGCGTTTGCCGGCTTTACGCGCCAATTCAGTCAGCTCATAGCGGAATGCTGGAGGAGACAGACGACGTGAACGTTCGGATGTGGCGCTCAGAGAATCAATCCACTCACTGCTGATATGGCTGGCAACGTAGTTTTGCAGTTTCTCAACACGTTCATGGTCATCTGCTGGCACTTCCAGATTGAAGCTTTGCAGGCTCAGAGAAGTCTGCCAAGTATTGGTATCAACCATAAATACTGGCAGGCCAGTTTGGAAGGCACGATCACACAGCTTTTTGATTGGCTCATCAATCGCATAACCGCCAGTCAGCAAAATAGCACCGATTTCAACGCCATTCATGGCTGCCAAACAAGCAGAAACCAACACGTCTGGGCGGTCTGCTGAGGTCACCAGCAGAGAGCCTGGGCGGAAGTGTTCCAGCATGTGTGGAATACTGCGCGCACAGAATGTCACTGATTTAACGCGGCGGGTTCTGATATCGCCTTCGTTAATAATGCGCGCATTCAGGTGCTTACACATATCAATCGCACGGGTCGCAATCAGCTCGAAGCTCCATGGCACGCAACCCAGAACCGGCAGCGGGCTGTTGGCAAACAGCTGTTTTGGATCGATGCTCGCGACACTGGCCTTGGTGGAATCATCAAAGATTTCAGACAGGTCAGGGCGGGTACGGCCTTGTTCATCAACCGGCGCATTCAGTTTGTTAATGATAACGCCAGTGATATTTTTGTTTTTGCTGCCACCGAAGCTGGAACGAGCCAGTTCGATACGCTCTTTCAATTGGTCTGGTGAATCATTACCCAGCGCAATAACAAACACGATTTCCGCGTTCAGCGTTTTGGCAATTTCGTAGTTCAGCGCATTAGCAAACTGATGTTTGCGCGTTGGCACTAAACCTTCAACCAGAACCACTTCGGCGTCTTTGGTGTTTTCGTGGTAACGGGCAACAATTTCTTCCATCAACACATCTTGCTGGTTGGAACTCAGCAAGTTTTCCACATGATTCATATTCAGCGGCTCAGCAGCAGTGATGCTGGAGTTCGCGCGAATGATAGTGGTGGTTTGGTCAGGTGCATCGTTACCAGCACGTGGCTGCGCGATTGGCTTGAATACGCTCAGGCGTACACCTTTTTGTTCCATGGAACGGATGACACCCAAGCTGACGCTGGTTAAACCAACGCTGGTGCCGGTAGGGATCAACATTATTGTACGGGACACGGCTAAACCTCTTCGGTTATGCCCTTCGTCCTTGAAGCCGCAGGGTTGTTGGCTACACTCATGCACCCGAATCACTGACCTGAGTCAGCTCATCGGGATTTATTCGCTTGCCGCCTACCTGCAACTCCAATGACTTTGGGTATATGTCAAAAATTCTTATGCGGTCAGACGAGCGGCGTCTTGTGCGATGACCAGCTCTTCGTTGGTCGGAATAACCAGAGCCAGACGGCTGCCATCTTTAGTGATGGTGCCAGATTTACCAAAGCGGGCTGCCAGGTTGCGTTCATGGTCAATTTCAAAGCCTAACAGGCCCAGTTTGTCCAAGGTCAGTTCACGCACCATTGCTGCGTTCTCACCGATACCGCCGGTGAATACCACTGCATCCAGACGACCATCCATCAGTGCAGTGTAAGCGCCGATGTATTTCGCCAGACGGTGGCAGAACACATCCATTGCGCGACGTGCATCGGCTTTGGTTTCGTAGTTGTCTTCAACATAACGGCAGTCGCTGGTGACTTCAGTCAGGCCCAACAGGCCAGATTCTTTGGTCAACAGTTTGCTGATCTGTTCCATGGTCATGCCCATCGCATCATACAGATGGAAAATGATAGCTGGATCAATATCACCACTACGGGTGCCCATGACCAGACCTTCCAGTGGCGTCAGGCCCATAGAAGTATCAACACATTTACCGTTACGCACTGCAGTGACTGAGCCGCCGTTGCCTAAATGGCAAGTAATCACGTTCAGTTCTTCCAGTGGTTTGTTCAGGGTTTTTGCTGCTTCCTGGCTTACGTAGAAGTGGCTGGTGCCGTGTGCGCCGTAGCGACGGATACCGTGCTCTTTGTATAAGTTGTATGGCAGGGCGTAGAGATAAGACTCTTCCGGCATGGTCTGGTGGAAGGCAGTGTCAAAGACTGCAACATTTTTATCAGCCAGATTCGGGAAGGATTTCAATGCTTCAGCGATACCAATTAGGTGAGCTGGGTTATGCAGAGGTGCAAACGGGATGGAATCTTTGATACCCTGAATAACTTCTTCGGTAACGATAGCTGATGCAGTGAATTTCTCGCCGCCATGAACAATACGGTGACCGATAGCTGTCAGTTGAGCGGAAAGCTCTGGTTTTTGTGCCAGAATAGTATTAACAATGAAATTCAGTGCTTCGCTGTGTGCTGCACCAGCACCCAATGCTGCTTCCTGTTTGCTGCCGTCCAGTTTCCATTTGATACGGGCTTCCGGCAGATGGAAGCATTCGGCTAAACCAGAGAGGTGTTCTTCACCATTGGTCGCGTCGATGATAGCAAATTTTAGGGAAGAGCTACCGCAGTTAAGAACCAGTACTAGCTTACTCGACATGGAAGTACCTATTTATAGTCGTGTTCGACATGTGTTTTTTGCATGATCGATACAGATAATGTATCGGGGTACAAAAACAGCGAAAACACGTGGTTAATAAAACGTCAATCTATCCAAAAGCGTAGCGCATATTGGCGTCGACATTAATGATTAACATCATGCGATAGCGAAAAATGCATGATGAAGGAAAAATCGCCGATTTAGTATTAAGAACAAACGTTAACGCCTGGTGGTAAAAGCCCGCGCGATTTAACAAAATTGATTTAAATGCTGCAAAAAGTTGACATATTTAGTGTCTTCTTCTAGCGGCCAAAAGGCCGGACTAGGATACCGATAGCGCCGCCTAAAAACAAAATATATTTAACAGACTAATTTTTAGTTAGTGGATTACAAAAAAAATTTTAATCTTTGTTTGTGAAGTTGAGGTGAGCCATGACAACAAAACCCTCTGATTCCGTAAGTTGGTTTCAGGTACTCCAGCGCGGGCAGCATTATATGAAGACCTGGCCTGCTGATAAACGCCTGGCGCCGGTGTTTCCCGAGAATCGTGTGGCGACCGCGACTCGTTTTGGTATCCGCTTTATGCCGCCGTTGGCCATCTTTACATTAACCTGGCAAATAGCTCTTGGTGGACAATTAGGGCCAGCCATTGCTACGGCATTGTTTGCCTGCGGTTTACCGCTACAAGGGTTATGGTGGTTAGGTAAACGTGCTATTACACCGTTACCACCGACATTATTGCAGTGGTTCCATGAGGTGCGGAATAAACTGGCTGAAGCTGGGCAAGCCGTCGCACCTATTGAGCAAACGCCGACCTACCAATCTTTGGCTGATGTGCTTAAACGCGCCTTCAAGCAGTTGGATAAAACATTTCTTGATGATTTGTAAGTGTAGCCTTTGATTGGGCAATGTCGGGAATCCATACCGGGCTTTATCTGCAACTGGGGCTTTTTATGTATCTGATAAACAGCAGCGTAAAATCCCCTGTCAAATCAAAGTATGGCCCAACTCTGTATGCGATGATTTCCTCATTATTTATGTCTTAGGAGTTTAGTGATGGATATGACAAACGCCCAACGACTGATTCTGTCGAATCAGTACAAAATGATGACCATGCTGGATCCGGAAAACGCTGAGCGCTATCGCCGCCAGCAAACGATTGTCGAACGTGGCTTTGGTTTGCAGATGCGTGAACTGGACCGTGATTTTGGTGAAATGAGCGAAGATACTTGCCGTACTATCATTAATATCATGGAGATGCATCACGCACTGCAAGTCTCTTGGGATAACCTGAAAGACAAACAAGATTTAGATGAGCGCCGTATTGCGTTCCTTGGTTTTGATGCTGCTACTGAATCGCGTTACCTGAGTTATGTGCGCTTTATGGTGAATACCGAAGGCCGCTATACCCATTTTGACTCAGGAACACACGGTTTCAATTCCCAAACCCCAATGTGGGACAAATACCAACGTATGCTGGCTATCTGGCAATCATGCCCGCGCCAGTATCACTTGAGTGCGGTTGAGATTTCGCAAATTATCAATGCCTGATAGTGCGTAATGATTAAGACCTGGGTTGACTAACGAGGATGTGCTTGTGGAGTGTAAAGGTTTTCTTTTTGATTTGGATGGGACTCTGGTTGATTCATTACCTGCTGTGGAGCGAGCCTGGATTGGCTGGGCGCAAAGTCGTGGCATTGATCCATCGGAAGTTCTGGAGTTTATCCACGGGAAACAAGCAATTACCTCTCTTCGTCATTTTATGCCGGGTGCGAGTGATGCAGAACTTCAAGCAGAATTTTTGGCTTTAGAACACATTGAAGCCAATGACACTGATGGTGTAACTGCGCTGCCGGGAGCAGTGTCATTGCTAGAGCGGCTGAACAGTCTGTCTATTCCGTGGGCGATTGTGACCTCAGGTTCGGTACCCGTTGCTTCTGCGCGCCGTGCGGCGGGCCATTTACCCGAGCCAAAAGTGTTCGTCACTGCTGAACAGGTGAAACATGGCAAACCTATGCCTGATGCTTACCTGCTGGGTGCTGAACGTTTAGGTCTGGCTCCGGCGGATTGCATCGTGGTGGAAGATGCACCCGCGGGAATATTGTCAGGGCTGGCGGCGGGTTGCCAGGTGATCGCCGTGAATGCACCTGCTGATACACCAAAACTGGATCAAGTGGATTTAGTCCTCAGCTCACTTGAACATATTGCTGTTGAAAAGACAGTAAATGGAGCGGCAGTTCGCTTTATCGGCTAATCACTTTGGTGAGTATTTTATTGAGAGCGCTTGAGGGCGCTCTTTTGCTTTTAGCGCGACTGGGGATGTGATGGCTCTGAGGGGAGCGGCGCTAAGCTGTCTTCCAGGCTGTGAAGATTTTGTGGTTTTACCCGAATAATCCCCCCTCGCGGGCTATCAATGTCGGCGATGAGCATAAAAGAGAATGAGATAACCAGCGGCAATATCAACGTCATCACCTTACCTTTTTTACCCTGCTTTGAGCCATACCCTACCAGAGTACAACTGCAAATCGCGATAATCAGCATCAGTAACCAGGCTGCATGCGGCATTCTGTTCCACCACGCCGCTTGGGTGTAACCCGCTGAGTTCAAAACATCATTCATACCGGATACTACCAATGCCATAACAGGGTCTGGGCGCTGACTCACCGGCCCGAGTAACTCGGCCCACAACGCATTTTCCAGTTGATTAGTTCGGTCATTAATCTCGGCCAGATGGTTTTCATTGCGCGTGGTATAAAAAAGTATTCTCTGATCAAGATAGTGTATTAATAATGCCTTAGTCGTGACACTGGATGCGGCTGGCAAATAATCGACGCGCAGATATTCAGTCCCAATCGCGTTAGCTTCCGCCTCTTCGTAATTTTTACGTAAATCATAGCGACTGATCGCCATCGAAAAACTAAAACCGATAATCAGGCCCAGCAAGGTAAGTGTCGCCCCTTGAATGACGGTAAAATTCTCGCGAATATTATCATCCAGATCCCGCCCTCGTCGGAAAAAGGCCTGACCGACATAAGCTGAACTATACAACAGGGCACATGACAGCAGAAAAAGTACAATCGGGTAGTCTGTGATATCGATCATTCACCGCTCCAGCCAAATAACCCCAATGATGGATTGCCACTTAGTATTATCAGTATAGTCAGGCGGTTAAATCCTATTGAATATCAGAATGTTTCCGGCGGATTTTTTTTACTGGCGAATACTGCATCACAAATTGGTTAATTATTTTTCAGAAAAAAATACAATTAATGCCGTAGTGGGATGGTAAGCGCATAAATTTACAGTCATTATTGATCTCAAACAGCGGTGCTGTCTTAATTTGATGATTTACTACCATATACCCTTCATACTTCAAATTGCATATGCGTTGGCCGCCTTCCTGCAACTCGAATTATTTTGGGTATAGCTGGATATTCCTTTTCACTTTTTGCCAACGAGGCCATTTTGAACAGCGAACTATTGTGGGTGTTGACGCTACTTCTGATAGCTATTGTGCTGTTTACCACCAATAAACTGCGGATGGATGTCGTGGCATTATTGGTCATTATTGCCTTTGTCATGAGCGGCACGCTGTCATTAGGGGAGGCGACCAGCGGCTTCAGTGACCCTAATGTCATCTTGATTGCGGCATTGTTTGTCATTGGTGAAGGGTTAGTGAGAACCGGCGTCGCCTATCAGGTGGGGGATTGGCTGGTAAAAGTTGCCGGCCACAGCGAAACCAAAATGTTGGCGTTACTGATGGTGACTGTGGCGGGGTTGGGAGCCTTTATGAGCTCAACCGGCGTGGTGGCGATTTTTATCCCGGTAGTACTAAGTGTCGCCAGTCGGATGAAGATTTCGCCCGGGCGATTAATGATGCCGCTAAGTTTTGCCGGGCTTATCAGTGGCATGATGACACTGGTCGCGACGCCGCCCAATATGGTGGTGAACAGTGAGTTGCTGCGCGAAGGTATTAAAGGTTTTGGTTTCTTCGGCGTGACGCCGATTGGCCTTATCATCTTGTTGATGGGGGTTGGCTACATGTTGGTTGCCCGCCACTGGTTGGGGGGAAAGCCGGAAAGTTCAGAAAAAGAGCAGCAATGGAAGCGCCGTACCTTCCGTGATCTTATTCGCGATTATAAACTTACCGGCCGCGCCCGCCGCCTGGCGATTCGCCACGATTCCCCTTTGATTGGTCGTTCTCTTGATGAACTGCATCTGCGCGCCCGCTATGGCGCGAACGTGGTCGGGATTGAACGCTGGAAACGTTTTCGGCGGGTCATGGTCAGTGCGACCGGCTCGTCTGAGCTGCACGAAAATGATGTTTTGCTGATTGATATGTCTGATTGCGATGTGGACTTACGCGAATTTTGTACTGAGCAGATGCTAGAGCCGATGGTGTTGCGTGGCGAGTATTTCTCTGAACAGGCGCGTAACGTCGGGATGGCCGAAGTTTCTCTTATTCCAGACTCTTCCCTGCTGGGAAAAAGTTTACGTGAGGTCACCTTCCGTACCCGCTATGGCCTGAATGTTGTGGGTATTCGCCGCAATGGTAAGACGCTGGAAGGTAAACTGGTCGATGATAAATTACAGTTTGGCGATATCTTATTGGTGATCGGTGACTGGAAATTGATTCGTCAATTGCAGCAGAAAACCCGTGATTTTATTGTGCTGAATTTACCGGCTGAAGTTGATGAAGTAGCACCTGCTATCTCACAAGCGCCCCATGCTTTGTTCTGTCTGGCGCTGATGGTGGCGATGATGCTAACTGACGAAGTGCCGAATGTGATAGCGGCGTTAGTGGCATGTCTGTTGATGGGGCAATTTCGCTGTATTGATATGGAAAGTGCTTATCGCTCAATTCATTGGCCGAGTTTGATTCTAATTATCGGGATGATGCCCTTTGCACAAGCGCTACAAAAAACTGGCGGGGTAGATTTGATAGTTCGTGGTTTGATGGATGTCGCGGGTGGCATGGGGCCAAGAGTGATGTTGCTGTGCTTATTTGTGCTATGCGCCACCATCGGGCTATTTATCTCCAATACAGCGACAGCGGTGTTGATGGCACCGATCGCCATAGCGGCCGCTCGTGAGATGTCGCTTTCCCCGTATCCATTCGCGATGATTATCGGTATTGCCGCATCAGCGGCCTTTATGACTCCGGTTTCGTCCCCGGTTAATACCCTGGTTTTAGGCCCCGGTGGCTATAAATTCGGTGATTTTATTCGAATAGGGGTGCCGTTTACCCTGCTGGTGATGATAGTGAGTGTGATGGTCGTGCCGATACTTTTTCCTTTTTAATTGGGATGCTACAGGGTAAGAGTTGTGTTTAGTTCGGTTGATATGAGATCGGTGCTCACCTTGCCCCTTGGTGCCTCAACCGCCAAAGGGGTCACAAGCGCGTGACCCCTAAAACGGGCGTCCTGCCCGTTTTCCTTGCCTATACTCTTCGCTCGGCAGCTCAAATGTGCTTTTGAAAATCAACTTCAACTTTAATCCAGTGAGTCGAGGCTGATTTCGTCTAATGACAGGCTGAAGCTGGGGACGAAAACTTCCATAAAATAGTCCATTTCCGGGCTTTGACGCATGGCGAGGGTCTTCTCCAGCCGCGCTTTGGCTTGGATGAACTCATTGTTACCGGCGGATAATTCTTCTAAACATTTGAGATAAGCACATAGGGCATCAGCCTGTTTAACCAGTGCTTTTTCCTCTTCACTGTAATAATGCTCATCCAGCAAACAACGAAAATCATGTTGTAACTCGACGGGCAGCATTTCAATCAGCTTCTGCTGTGCGACTTTTTCTATCTTTTTATATTCATGAGCAATTTGTGGATTGTAATACTTGATAGGGGTAGGCAAGTCACCGGTTATCACTTCGCTGGCATCATGGTACATCGCCAGCAGAGCAATACGATCGGCATTAAGATTGCCATTAAATTTCCGATTTTTGATGATAGCCAATGCATGAGCGACAAATGCCACCTGCAAACTGTGCTCAGAAACATTCTCAGTGCGGACATTACGCATCAGCGGCCAGCGGTTGATGAGTTTCAAGCGGGATAGGTGAGCAAAGAAGTGACTCATAGTTTTCTCTCTTTGTGACTTTTAAAGGTAGAACCGGGGATAGCATATCAGATTGGGTTTTGGTTGATGTTGGATTTGATCGGAACCTATTTCGGTTGTTATTCGGTCTTGTGATTAGGTTCGGTTGTTAGAGCTTCATCGCTCATCTAACCTCCAATGCCTCAACCGCCAAAGGGTGCGGGCGCGCACCCTTGTGGAATCCCGCGCTTCGCACGTATCGCTTGCCCACTGCGTGGGTTCCCTCACTCATCATTACGCAGACGGACCGGGCCGATTATAGCCTCTTCGAGGCAACCCTTCGGGCCAACGCAAGCGTTGTTCAAAACTGCTACGCAGTGTTGTCGCATCCATGCTCAAGCAGCCCTCGCTCGGCATCCATGCCTCGCGTCCTACCTTCATTCTTCACTCGGCGGCTCACATGTGCTTTTAATATCAAGGTCAAAACCGTGGTTTTTGGCTTTTGATGTTGAGCGCAATCAGGAATATTACCGACAAAGACGATGGCCCGAGTGAGCCGCCATGGACGGCGGCGAAAAGCGCGCTGGAGCAGGACGCGACTCGCGCTGGCTCGATAAGGCCAACGGCTGCCGGAGGGGACTGCGAATAGCAGTAATATTTCGCGCAAGCCGCAGGTGCAGGAGGGCCAGCTTGCCCTCCTGCTCGGTTGAGTCTACGGTGGTCAGGTCATAACTGAAGGATTATCAACCGAAAAAATGATTCGATCTGCCCTAACAACGGAATCGATTACATGATTAAATCTCAACCGAACTAATCACGAAATCAACAAATTACTGATGGTATGTTTCCAAAAATCGCCCCAGTTTCCCAATGGCCATCTCCAACTCATCTACGCGTGGCAAGGTCACGATCCGCACATGATCCGGATATGGCCAGTTAAAGGCACTGCCCTGTACCAGCAAGACTTTTTCCTGCAACAGAAGATCTAATACCAACTTCTGATCGTCTTTCAGGTTAAAACGCTTCTGATCAATACGCGGGAACATATAGAGCGCACCCTGAGGTTTCACACAGGAAACACCAGGTATCTGGTTAATCAGCTCCCAGGCGCGGTCGCGTTGTTCGTACAAACGCCCGCCAGGTTGGATAAATTCGCTGATGCTTTGATAGCCACCTAATGCAGTCTGAATCGCATGCTGCATTGGCACGTTAGCGCACAAGCGCATGGATGCCAGCATTTCCAAACCTTCAATATAACCTTTCGCGTGTTTCTTCGGCCCATTCAGCACCATCCAGCCCTGACGGAAACCGGCTACACGGTAAGTCTTGGACAAACCATTGAAGGTCACCGTCAGTAGGTCAGGTGCCAGTGCAGCAATCGAATGATGCTGAGCTTCGTCATATAAAATCTTATCGTAGATCTCATCGGCGAAAATAATCAGATCATTCTGGCGAGCGATTTCGACAATCTCTAGCAACAACTCTTTGCTGTAGACCGCGCCAGTCGGGTTGTTCGGGTTGATAATCACTATCCCGCGGGTGCGTGGGGTGATTTTACTGCGGATATCGTCCAAATCAGGGAACCAGCCTGATTCTTCATCACACATATAGTGCACAGCTTTACCGCTCGAAAGCGATACTGCCGCTGTCCATAACGGATAGTCCGGGGCCGGTACCAGCATTTCATCGCCAAGGTTTAGCAATGCTTGCATGGACTGCACGATCAGCTCGGAAACGCCATTCCCAATGTAGATATCCTCTACCGTCAGGTCGCGCATATCGCGTGCCTGATAGTGCTGCATAATGGCTTTGCGCGCCGAAAAAAGGCCTTTGGAGTCGCAATAGCCCTGTGCAGTCGGCAAATTACGGATCACATCCACCAGAATCTCATCCGGTGCATCGAAACCAAACGGGGCAGGGTTGCCGATGTTGAGTTTCAGAACCTTGTTACCTTCTTCTTCAAGACGCTTAGCTTCTTTTAGCACTGGGCCACGAATGTCGTAACAGACGTTGTCCAGTTTGCTGGATTTCTCAATGGGGGACATAAAAAATTGAGCCTTTTGCTGGTAAAAGCGTGTCCTCAGCGTGGAACACTGCAAGGTGTTCAATGTACTCCGACGCCGTTGATTTTTGAAGCTCTATACTCGTTATACTTCAAACTGCATGTGCGTTGGCTGCTCTCGTTACTCGGCCCGTCCATGGGCCTCGCCTCTACGAGGCCGCTGCAAGCAGCGTTCAAATCTGCTCCCGACAGATTTGTCACCCGAATCATTGACTGACGTCAACTCATCGGGATTCATTCACTTGCCGCCTTCCTGCAGCTCGAATTATTTAGAGTATATGTACATTCTTTAGTGCAAATGACTGTTGGGCGTAAAGTATAGGTGTTTTTACCGATGTTTTTGCTCTCAAACCTATCGGGCGCTGTGTGATTGATGAGTTTGTCTGAAGTTTTCTTCTGCCAGATTTCATCGTACGTGCGCATTAGCAAAAAATAGGTTTTGATAAAAATTAAGACCCATTTTCTGCGCGATAGAAACCAGAAAGGAAGTGAGAGTATCGGTGTCCAATTACGTTGCGTTTCAAGCTGAAAATCTGGATTCAACAGTTTATATCATCATACATATATAGAAGGGCAAAAAGAGGCAAATTTGTAAATAGGAAAACTATTAAGAGTAGCTAATGTTAATCTTAAAAATGCTTATCGATTATCAATTCTTACCACTTGAAATTGCTCAATTAGATAAAAAAAGCCGCAAGAGAAATATTGATGATTTTTAATATTTATCGATGAGTTGGTCTCGTTAATTTAATTAAAATTGGAGATGAGCTGCTTTATAAAGGGTACAAAAAATCAGGGTTTCTAAAGGAAAAAATCTTCATTTATCGAAGATTTAGCACTTTTTTATGACCGCACTCACAAACAGAGACAGAATTCAGCCAATAGTTTTTTTTAAAAAGAGATAGCGGTAACGAAATATAAGTAAATTTTTTGCCCTACTCGAATGAGTGGGGTACTGTCATACTTAGCGTTGTCCCTTATTGATGGCGCTAATACATAAACACCAGGGTAGTTTGTAATTAGAATTCAAAAAAGTGAAGAATACACTATGACAAATGCAAATCGTCCGATAATTAATCTCGACCTCGATCTGCTTAGAACCTTTGTAGCTGTTGCTGACTTGAATACGTTTGCCTCTGCTGCGGCAGCGGTTTGTCGAACTCAGTCAGCAGTTAGCCAACAAATGCAACGGTTAGAACAGTTAGTAGGTAAGGAGTTATTTGCCCGTCACGGGCGTAACAAATTGCTCACTGAACATGGTCTCCAGTTACTTGGCTATGCCAGAAAAATTTTGCGTTTCAACGATGAAGCTTGTACGTCACTGATGTATAGCAATGTAGAAGGTTCACTCATTATCGGCGCATCTGATGATACTGCCGATACACTGTTGCCTTTCTTGCTAAACCGAGTGGCGACGCTATATCCTCGGCTGGCCATTGATGTGCGGGTAAAACGTAGCCCACTCATTGCTGACATGCTGAGTCATGGCGAAGCGGATCTGGCGATTACCACCGCCAAGGTCGACAACCATCCTCATGTGATTTTAAGAACATCACCGACTCTGTGGTATTGCTCCGCCGATTACCAATTCCAACCCGGCGAATCAGTACCTTTAGTTGTTATGGATGAGCCAAGTCCATTCCGTGATATGGCAATAGAGCATCTGACCAGAGCCGGTATCGCGTGGCGTATTGCCTATGTCGCCTCTTCACTTTCTGCCATTCGTGCGGCAGTGAGGGCAGGGCTGGGTATTACTGCCAGACCGATTGAGATGATGAGTCCTGATTTACGGGTATTGGGTGAAACAGAAGGGCTACCTCGTCTGCCTGAAACTCATTATTCATTATGTAAAGACAGCCGGTGTAGCAATGAATTGGCCTTGGCTATTTTCGATGCTATGCAGACAGGTCATCAACACGGTTTGCAGTCCGGTACGGATTTAATGCTAGATTCTGATTATTTAGTCGACGATCAAAATTAAGCAGTAATTCGAGCAGGTCAAGCTAAGCCCCTTATTTTAGGGGCTTTTTTATTTTCATTTTTTGTTAAAAGTCTTTTTTATCCCGTTCAGGTTAATTTTATGAGTAAAACGTCGTTTTATTTTACTTATAGCGGGTGTTCGAGAGTCGATAGCGAACAATAAACCTTAGTTATATAATGGTTAATAATGACTTTCTCATATGTCATTTATTTTGTTATTAAAACACCGTTTCATTATTTGTAAATAATTAAGAGCAACTTTTCGTGCCGAATATTTATGAAATAACACTCAAAACGTGTTCTGGATCAAAAAAATACCCCTAGCTAGTGAGTGGAAGAACCGGTTATTCCTGAGACAATGGTATAGTTAGTCCGAACTATTCATGTTGGTTTATATGTGTATGTTCTGACTTAACAAATTACTGACTCGATTTAGCTTGCAGGTTCGCATCAAATGTTAAGTAAGATCGTGCGTTTGTAAATTAATCTGTAGTTACTTTTGTCAAAGTTGACAAAAGGTTACTGAAAGGAGTAAAAAGCCCACAGTAAAACACTGGCTAAACAGTTGTTAAGACAGTGTGTTTTGTGTGGTTTTTATCCTTCCCTTTGAATCGATGTGGTGCACTAACTGCCAACACAAGAGCAGGATGTCCGACGCCACTTTTGATGAGTAAGCAATGAGTATGTCAACAACCACTGAAGTTATCGCTCATCATTGGGCGTTCGCTGTATTCCTGATCGGCGCAATCGGGCTGTGCGGTTTGATGCTGCTAGGTGCGTTCTTCCTGGGTGGGAGAGCTCGGGCCCGTGCCAAAAACGTCCCTTATGAGTCTGGTATTGATTCAGTAGGCTCCGCGCGCATGCGCCTGTCTGCGAAATTCTACCTGGTCGCCATGTTCTTCGTTATTTTCGATGTTGAAGCCTTATATCTGTATGCATGGTCAATCTCCATCCGTGAGAGTGGCTGGATAGGTTTCATCGAAGCAACCATTTTCATTTTGGTGCTCTTGGCTGGTTTGGTTTATCTGGTGCGTATTGGCGCTCTGGATTGGACTCCTGTGCGTTCTAATCGTCGTGTGAGCAAACCGAGCATAGTTAAATACGCCAGCAATCATCCGCAAGCTATACCCAAAGATCGTGGTGTTGAAAGTACGGCTACCAGCAAATAAATCCCGATGAACTTATCTATAGTTAAAACAGGTAAGTTATTGGGAGGAAAGCGCACAGCTAACAACCCTGCGGCTTTAAGTACAAAGGGTATAGTGGTCAATAAATACAGCGAGGCATTAACATGGACTATACGCTCACCCGCATAGACCCTAACGGTGAGAACGACCGTTACCCCCTGCAAACTCAGGAAACCGTCAGCGGCGATCCTCTCGAGCAACATGTCCACCGTAGTGTTTACATGGGTAAACTTGAGAACGCCATGCATGACATGGTGAACTGGGGGCGTAAGAACTCTCTTTGGCCGTATAACTTCGGTCTTTCCTGCTGTTATGTGGAGATGGTGACCTCGTTCACCGCCGTGCATGACGTGGCACGTTTCGGTGCAGAAGTATTGCGTGCCTCTCCGCGCCAGGCTGACTTTATGGTCGTGGCCGGTACCTGCTTTACCAAGATGGCCCCAGTTATTCAGCGTTTGTATGAACAAATGTTGGAACCAAAATGGGTTATTTCCATGGGTGCCTGTGCTAACTCCGGCGGCATGTACGATATCTATTCTGTCGTACAAGGCGTGGATAAATTTTTGCCGGTAGATGTGTATATCCCGGGCTGTCCACCGCGTCCGGAAGCCTATATGCAAGCATTGTTGCTGCTACAGGAATCTATCGGTAAAGAGCGCCGTCCTCTCTCTTGGGTTGTGGGTGATCAAGGTGTTTACCGCGCCAATATGCAGCCAGAAAGAGAACGTAAGCATGCTGAACGAATTGCAGTAACTAACCTGCGTACACCTGACGAAATCTAATGTGCCTTTAGGCATAAGATTTTGGTGCGTAAGTGATTTGTTTTTGGAGAGAACCGTTTTTCTTCCAGAACATGTGTGCGGCAAATGACCACAAAATGACACATTCAGTGTGGTGAAAAAACAGTGTGGTGAATAAATAATGACCGATTTAACGACGTCCGACAGCACCCAGCCAGCATGGCAGACCCGGGACCATCTTGATGATCCGGTGATTGGTGAACTGTCGAACCGTTTTGGGCCAGAGGCCTTTGTTGTTCAAGCAACTCGTACCGGTATGCCCGTGGTATGGGTGAAGCGTGAACAATTACTGGAAGTAATGTCGTTTCTGAGAAAACAACCGAAGCCGTATGTCATGCTGTTTGACCTACATGGTGTAGATGAACGCCTTCGTACCCACCGCCAGGGCTTGCCTGACGCGGATTTTTCTGTTTTCTATCATCTGCTTTCCATTGAGCGTAACCGCGACATCATGCTGAAAGTGGCACTGTCTGAAAAAGACTTGCACGTGTCCACAGCGACCAAGATTTTCCCTAATGCCAACTGGTATGAGCGCGAAACTTGGGAAATGTTCGGTATTACCTTCGATGGTCACCCTCATCTGACGCGCATCATGATGCCGCAGACTTGGGAAGGACACCCGCTGCGTAAAGATTACCCAGCCCGTGCAACAGAGTTCGATCCCTTTGTGCTGACCAAGCAGAAAGAAGATCTGGAAATGGAATCACTGACTTTCAAACCAGAAGATTGGGGTATGAAGCGCGGGACCGAAAATGAGGACTTTATGTTCCTTAACCTCGGCCCGAACCACCCCTCTTCACATGGTGCGTTCCGTATCGTGTTGCAGCTTGATGGTGAAGAGATTGTCGACTGCGTGCCAGATGTGGGTTACCACCACCGTGGTGCGGAGAAGATGGGCGAGCGCCAGTCCTGGCACAGCTACATTCCTTATACCGACCGTATTGAGTACCTGGGTGGCTGCGTTAACGAGATGCCTTACGTGCTGGCAGTTGAAAAACTGGCTGGCATAGAAGTGCCGGATCGCGTTAAAACCATCCGCGTGATGTTGTCTGAATTGTTCCGCATCAACAGCCACTTGCTGTATATCAGTACTTTCATCCAGGACGTCGGTGCAATGACTCCGGTGTTCTTCGCCTTTACCGACCGGCAGAAAGTGTACGATTTGGTAGAAGCGATTACTGGTTTCCGTATGCACCCAGCCTGGTTCCGTATTGGTGGTGTGGCACACGACCTGCCGCGTGGCTGGGAACGTCTGCTGCGTGACTTCCTTGACTGGATGCCAAAACGCCTGGATTCCTACGTCAAAGCGGCATTGCAGAACAGTATCCTGAAAGGGCGTTCTATCGGTGTTGCTGCCTACAATTCCAAAGAAGCATTGGAATGGGGTGTGACCGGTGCTGGCTTACGTGCTACTGGCGTTGAGTTTGACGTGCGTAAATGGCGTCCGTATTCCGGCTATGAAAACTTCGATTTCGAAGTTCCCGTCGGCAATAACGGCGACTGTTATGACCGCGTGATGTTGAAAGTGGAAGAGTTGCGTCAAAGCCTGCGCATTCTGGAGCAATGTTATAAAAACATGCCAGAAGGCCCATTCAAGGCAGACCACCCACTGACCACTCCGCCGCCGAAAGAACGCACGCTGCAACATATCGAAACGCTGATCACTCACTTCCTGCAAGTTTCATGGGGCCCAGTGATGCCAGCTAACGAATCATTCCAGATGGTTGAAGCGACCAAAGGGATCAACAGTTACTATCTGACCAGTGACGCCAGCACCATGAGCTATCGCACCCGGATACGTACGCCAAGCTATGCCCATTTACAGCAGATCCCATCGGTTATCCGTGGCAGCCTGGTATCTGACTTGATCGTCTATCTGGGCAGTATCGATTTTGTAATGTCTGATGTGGACCGCTAATTATGAGCAACCAAAAAGATACTCAGGTGAGTAACGAAAGCCAAAATGTGGCTAACCTGGCAGTCAATGCGGCTGAACCGGCGACCACAGCAGAAGTTTTCGAGTTGAGTGCTGAAGAACGTGATGCTATCGAACATGAAAAGCACCATTACGAAGATGCCCGTGCCGCGTCAATTGAAGCACTGAAAATTGTGCAAAAACAACGTGGTTGGGTGCCGGATGGGGCGATTCACGCCATTGCTGAAGTGTTGGGAATCCCAGCCAGTGATGTTGAAGGTGTGGCGACATTCTACAGCCAGATCTTCCGTCAACCGGTTGGGCGTCATGTGATCCGCTACTGTGACAGCGTGGTGTGCCACATCACCGGTTATCAGGGGATCCAAGCCGCGATTTCGAAAAAACTCAGCATCCAACCCGGTCAGACCACCTTTGATGGCCGCTTTACACTGCTGCCGACCTGCTGTTTGGGTAACTGTGATCGTGGCCCGACAATGATGATCGATGACGATACGCACAGCTACCTGAAGCCTGAAGATATTGAGAAGTTACTGGAGCAATATCCATGACAGTCCACTCAGGTTTTACCAAAGAAATTGTGCGCACGCCGGAAATGCACCCGCTGACCTGGCGTTTGCGCGATGATAAACAGCCTGTATGGTTGGATGAATATCGCAGCAAAAACGGCTATGTCGGCGCGGAAAAAGCCTTAAAAAGTATGGCAGCACCTGATGTTGTTAGCTTAGTCAAAGACGCCGGGCTGAAAGGGCGTGGCGGTGCTGGCTTCTCCACCGGTTTGAAGTGGAGCCTGATGCCAAAAGACGAAAGCATGAACATCCGCTATCTGCTGTGTAACGCCGATGAGATGGAACCGGGTACCTATAAAGACCGCCTGCTGATGGAGCAATTGCCTCATTTGTTGGTGGAAGGGATGCTGATCAGTGCCTTTGCGCTGAAAGCTTACCGCGGTTACATCTTCTTGCGTGGCGAATATATCGAAGCTGCCGTGCACTTGCGCCGTGCCATTGCTGAAGCGACTGAAGCGGGTTTGCTGGGCAAAAACATTATGGGCAGCGGCTTTGATTTTGAGCTGATTGTTCATACCGGGGCGGGTCGTTATATTTGCGGTGAAGAAACTGCACTGATTAACTCGCTGGAAGGCCGCCGTGCCAACCCACGTTCCAAGCCACCTTTCCCGGCATCTTCTGGTGTTTGGGGCAAACCAACTTGCGTTAACAACGTTGAAACTCTGTGTAACGTTCCGGCCATTCTTGAGCATGGCGTGGAGTGGTATCAGGGAATTACCGCCGGTAAAAGTAACGATGCGGGTACCAAACTGATGGGCTTCTCTGGCCGGGTGAAAAATCCGGGTCTGTGGGAATTGCCGTTTGGTATCACCGCTCGCGAAATTCTGGAAGATTACGCTGGTGGCATGCGCGATGGTTTGAAATTCAAAGCCTGGCAGCCGGGTGGAGCAGGTACTGACTTCCTGACCGCCGACCACCTGGATTTGCCGATGGATTTTGAAAATATCGCTAAAGCTGGCAGCCGTTTAGGGACTGCATTGGCTATGGCGGTAGACCACGAAATCGGTATGGTTCCGCTGGTGCGTAATCTGGAAGAGTTTTTCGCCCGTGAATCCTGTGGCTGGTGTACACCTTGCCGCGATGGGTTGCCGTGGAGCGTGAAGATCCTGCGTGCACTGGAGCGCGGCGAAGGTCAGCCGGGCGACATCGAGACGCTGGAGCAGCTTTGCCGCTTCTTAGGGCCGGGTAAAACCTTCTGTGCCCACGCGCCGGGCGCGGTTGAACCACTACAAAGTGCGATCAAATATTTCCGGGAAGAATTCGAAGCCGGGATCGCAAGCAAAGACTATGGCAACACCCGAGCCATAGCCGGTATTCAACCAAACCTGTTAAAAGCGCGCTGGTAGCATAGATACCCTTACGGTTTGCCGTGGGGGTCAGCATTTTTGATTAACGCCTGCCGTAAGGTAGGTCATTTGGAAGCATGCATATGGCTACGATTCATGTAGACGGCAAAGAATACGACGTAAACGGGGCCGACAACCTGTTACAGGCTTGTCTCTCCCTGGGACTCGATATTCCTTACTTTTGCTGGCATCCGGCGCTGGGAAGCGTCGGCGCTTGCCGCCAATGTGCGGTAAAGCAATACCAAAACGCGGACGACACGCGTGGGCGTTTGGTGATGTCCTGTATGACGCCAGCCACCGATGGAACCTTTATTTCCATTGATGACGGTGAAGCCAAAGCGTTCCGTGAGAGTGTGGTTGAATGGTTGATGACTAACCACCCACACGATTGTCCGGTCTGTGAAGAAGGGGGTAACTGTCATCTGCAAGATATGACAGTGATGACCGGCCACAGTTTCCGCCGCTATCGCTTTAGCAAACGGACTCACCAAAATCAGGATCTCGGCCCGTTCATCTCTCATGAAATGAACCGCTGTATCGCCTGTTATCGCTGTGTACGTTATTACAAAGATTATGCTGATGGCACTGACTTTGGTGTCTACGGTGCGCATGACAACGTCTACTTTGGTCGCACCGAGAGCGGCACGCTGGAAAGCGAGTTCTCCGGTAACCTGGTAGAAGTGTGCCCGACCGGTGTATTCACCGATAAAACCCATTCCGAGCGTTATAACCGTAAATGGGATATGCAGTTCGCGCCAAGTATCTGCCAGCAGTGCAGCGTAGGGTGTAACACCAGCCCAGGTGAACGTTATGGTGAACTGCGCCGTATCGAAAACCGCTACAACGGCAGCGTGAACCACTACTTTATGTGTGACCGCGGCCGCTTTGGTTATGGCTACGTCAACCGCAAAGACCGCCCACGTCAGCCGCAGCAATTGCGTGGCAATGATTGGATCCACCTGAACGCCGAACAGGCGATGCAAGGTGCGGCGGATATTCTGCGTCAGGCGAAGAAAACCATCGGTATCGGCTCACCGCGTGCCAGCCTGGAAAGCAACTTTGCGTTGCGTGAACTGGTGGGGGCGGAAAACTTTTATACCGGTATCGCCGCCAGCGAACAACAACGCCTGCAACTGATGCTGAAAGTGCTGCGCGAAGGCGGTATCTACACGCCAGCATTACGTGAAATCGAAAGCTACGACGCCGTGCTGATTCTGGGTGAAGATTTGACTCAGACGGGGGCCCGTATCGCGCTGTCTGTTCGTCAGGCAGTGAAAGGCAAAGCCCGTGAAATGGCGGCAGCACAGAAAGTGGCTGACTGGCAGATTGCTGCCATTATGAACATTGGCCAGCATGCCAAACATCCGCTGTTTATCACCAACGTTGATAACACCCGCATGGATGATATCGCGGCATGGAACTATCGTGCGCCAGTGGATGATCAGGCCCGGTTAGGTTTCGCCATTGCGCATGCATTGGATGAATCTGCCCCTGCAGTAGCTGACCTGGATCGTAATCTGAAAGGTAAAGTGGATATCATCGTGCAAGCCTTGGCGGGTGCGAAGAAACCACTGATTATTACCGGCAGCAGTGCTGGCAGCGATGCCATTATTGAAGCCGCCGCTAACGTGGCGAAAGCGCTGAAAGGCCGTGGTTCGGATGTCGGTATTACTTTCGTTGCCAGTGCGGCTAACAGCATCGGCCTTGCTATGATCGGTGGTGGTTCATTGGATCAAGCGCTGGAGTCGTTGACCCAAGGTGATGCAGATAGCGTTATCGTGATGGAAAACGATCTCTATCGCCACGCGGCGAAAGACAAAGTTGATGCGGCGCTGGATAAAGTGGCCAACCTGATCGTGGTTGATCATCAACGCACCGCCATTATGGATAAAGCGAACTTAATTCTATCAGCGGCCAGTTTTGCTGAAAGTGACGGTACGCTGGTCAATCAGGAAGGCCGCGCTCAGCGCTTCTTCCAGGTTTATGACCCAACTTATTATGACGACCCGAAAAAACCAGAAAGCCGCAGCATCATGCTGGAAAGCTGGCGTTGGCTGCATTCACTGCACTCAACTTATACCAGCCGCCATGTGGACTGGACACAGCTTGATCATGTGATTGCCGCCTGTGTTGCAGCATTGCCGCAGTTGGAAGGGATTGTTGAAGCTGCACCCGATGCCAGCTTCCGTATCCGTGGTCAGAAACTGGCCCGTTCACCAATTCGCTACAGTGGCCGTACTGCCATGCGTGCGGATATCAGTGTGCACGAACCGCGCCAACCGCAGGATATCGACACGCCGTTTGCCTTCTCAATGGAAGGGAACAACAGCCCACTGGCTGACCGTCAGCAGATCCCATTTGCCTGGGCACCGGGCTGGAACTCACCGCAAGCATGGAACAAATTCCAGGCTGAAGTGGGCGGCAAGCTGCGCTTTGGTGATCCGGGTATTCGTTTGATTGAAGCAGGGGAGGGAACGCTCGGTTACTTTGATTCTATACCCGCCGCCTTTACCGCCAACGGCGAAAACTGGCAGATTGCCCCTTACTATCATCTGTTTGGTAGTGAAGAGATGTCTCAGCGTTCAGATGTCATCCAGCAGCGCATGCCAGCACCTTATGTGATGGTCAATCCTGCTGATGCGGCCCGTCTCGGGGTAAACCTCGGTACGCTGGTGGAGTTCAACTGTGCCGGTCAGACCTTGCGTCTACCAGTACGTTTGAGTGAAACCTTGGCTCAGGGTCAGGTCGGCTTGCCGCTTGGCTTACCGGGTATTCCACCGATTATGGTGGGTGCGCGCGTTGAGAATCTGCGGGAGGCAGTACTATGAGCTGGTTTACCCCTGAATTGATTGAGATTTTAATCTCTGTCCTGAAAGCGGTAGTGATTCTGCTGGTCGTGGTGACTTGCGGTGCATTTATGAGCTTCGGCGAGCGTCGCTTGCTGGGCTTGTTCCAGAACCGTTACGGGCCAAACCGTGTCGGTTGGGGCGGGTCATTGCAGCTGGTGGCTGACATGATCAAAATGTTCTTCAAAGAAGACTGGGTGCCGCGCTTCTCCGACCGGGCTATCTTTACCCTGGCACCGGTGATTGCCTTTACCTCACTGCTGCTCTCCTTTGCCATCGTCCCGGTCAGCCCGACCTGGGCGGTTGCGGATCTGAATATCGGTATTTTGTTCTTCCTGATGATGGCGGGGCTGGCGGTATACGCTGTGCTGTTCGCCGGTTGGTCCAGTAATAACAAATATTCTCTGTTAGGGGCGATGCGTGCTTCAGCCCAAACCCTAAGCTATGAAGTGTTCCTCGGCTTATCCTTGATGGGCGTAGTGGCACAAGCTGGCTCATTTAACATGCAGGATATTGTTAACTCTCAGGAGCACGTCTGGAATGTTATCCCGCAATTCTTTGGTTTTGTGACCTTTGCCATTGCGGGTGTTGCCGTCTGTCACCGTCATCCCTTTGACCAGCCAGAAGCTGAACAAGAACTGGCCGATGGTTACCACATTGAATATTCCGGTATGAAATTCGGTTTGTTCTTCGTCGGTGAATATATCGGTATCGTGACTGTCTCTGCACTGATAGTCACCTTATTCTTCGGCGGTTGGCAAGGCCCGTTCTTGCCGCCATTTATCTGGTTTGCGCTGAAAACGGCTTTCTTCATGGTGATGTTCATTCTGATCCGTGCATCCTTGCCGCGCCCACGTTATGACCAAGTGATGTCATTCGGCTGGAAAGTTTGCCTGCCGTTGACCCTGCTGAATCTGCTGGCGACTGCCGCGGTCATTTTGTACAACGCTCAATAAGGGGTGAATGAACCATGACGTTGAAAGAGTTAGTGGTTGGTTTCGGCACCCAAGTGCGCAGCCTGTGGATGATTGGCCTTCATGCCTTCCACAAGCGCGAAACCCAAATGTATCCGGAAGAGCCGGTTTACCTGCCGCCGCGTTACCGTGGCCGTATCGTGCTGACGCGCGACCCCGACGGTGAAGAGCGCTGCGTTGCGTGTAACCTGTGTGCCGTTGCCTGCCCGGTTGGCTGTATTTCATTACAGAAAGCCGAGCACAAAGATGGCCGCTGGTATCCAGAGTTCTTCCGTATCAACTTCTCCCGCTGCATTTTCTGCGGCCTGTGTGAAGAGGCTTGCCCGACTACCGCTATCCAGCTGACGCCGGATTTCGAAATGGGTGAGTTCAAACGCCAGGATCTGGTGTATGAGAAAGAAGACTTGTTGATCTCGGGGCCGGGTAAATATCCGGAATATAACTTCTACCGGATGTCCGGTATGGCGATTGACGGCAAGCAGAAAGGCGAAGCCGAAAATGAAGCCAAACCGATCGACGTTAAAGGTCTGATGCCTTAGGAGCCAGCGTCCATGGAATTTGCATTTTATATTGCAGCATTGGTGGCAGTGGTGGCGACTATTCGCGTTATCACTCACACCAACCCGGTACATGCGCTGCTGTACCTGATTATCTCTTTGCTGGCTATTTCGGCCGTGTTCTTCTCACTGGGGGCTTACTTTGCCGGTGCGTTGGAAATCATTGTTTACGCCGGTGCCATTATGGTGCTGTTTGTGTTCGTGGTGATGATGCTGAATCTGGGCAATGTCGAGCAACAAGAGCGCGATTGGCTGAAACCGAGCTTGTGGATTGGCCCAGGTTTACTGGCATTGGTACTGCTTACCGTGCTGATTTATGCCATCAGTTCAGTCACTGATTCCGGTATTAGCGGTGAAATGGTCGATGCCAAAGCAGTCGGTATCAGCCTGTTCGGTCCTTATGTACTGGCGGTGGAACTGGCTTCAATGCTGCTGCTGGCCGGTCTGGTGGTTGCCTTCCATATCGGGCGCGAACACAAGCCGGGTGAAGTGCTGGGCGCAAGTGAAAGCGCGAAAAGAAAAACGGAGGAACAAGCATGATCCCTCTACAACATGGCCTGATTTTAGCGGCCATTCTGTTTGTGCTGGGGCTGACAGGGTTGATTATTCGTCGCAACTTGCTGTTTATGCTGATAAGCCTTGAAGTGATGATCAACGCGGCGGCGCTCGCCTTTGTGGTGGCGGGCAGTTATTGGGGTCAGGCTGACGGTCAGGTGATGTATATCCTGGCGATCACGCTGGCGGCAGCGGAGGCCAGTATTGGTCTGGCACTGCTGTTACAGCTGTATCGTCGCCGTCATACTCTGAATATTGACACAGTCAGTGAGATGCGCGGATGAACCTATTATATTTAACAATTCTGCTGCCACTGCTGGGCTTCTTGCTGTTGGCATTCTCCCGTGGGCGTTGGTCTGAAAATACCTCTGCCATTGTCGGGGTGGGATCGATTGGTCTGACGGCACTGGTGACACTGTATGTTGCCGTGGATTTCCTCAGTCAGAAGGCCACCGGGGTTCAGGTGTTTAACCAAACACTGTGGAACTGGATGTCGGTCGGCACCTTCAACATTCCGTTGACTCTGACACTGGACGGCTTGTCGCTGACCATGTTGTCTGTCGTCACTGGCGTGGGCTTCCTTATCCACATGTATGCCTCTTGGTATATGCGTGGAGAAGAGGGCTACTCCCGCTTCTTCGCCTACACCAACTTGTTTATCGCCAGTATGGTGGTTTTGGTGCTGGCCGATAACCTGATGCTGATGTATCTGGGTTGGGAAGGTGTGGGTCTGTGCAGTTATCTGTTGATCGGTTTCTACTACACCAATCCGGCTAACGGTGCGGCGGCGATGAAAGCCTTTATCGTGACCCGTGTGGGTGACGTGTTCCTGGCTATCGCGCTGTTCATCCTGTATCAGGAACTGGGCACGCTGAACATTCGTGAGCTGATGGTATTGGCACCGCAGAAACTGGAAATGGGCTCTACCGCCATTACCTGGGCGACGCTGATGTTACTCGGTGGTGCAGTGGGTAAGTCGGCGCAGTTGCCGTTACAAACCTGGCTGGCCGATGCGATGGCAGGCCCAACTCCGGTTTCCGCGCTTATCCATGCGGCTACCATGGTTACCGCCGGTGTCTATCTGATTGCCCGTACTCACGGTCTGTTCCTGATGGCACCAGAAGTGCTTCATCTGGTGGGGATTATCGGGGCAGTAACTCTGGTATTGGCCGGTTTTGCCGCGCTGGTGCAGAGCGATATCAAGCGCGTGTTGGCCTATTCCACCATGAGCCAGATTGGCTACATGTTCCTGGCGCTCGGCGTTCAGGCGTGGGATGCGGCTATCTTCCACCTGATGACTCATGCATTCTTCAAAGCGTTACTGTTCCTCTCTTCTGGCTCAGTGATTCTGGCCTGTCACCACGAGCAAAATATCTTCAAAATGGGTGGTCTGCGTAAGACTATTCCATTGGTGTATATCTGCTTCTTGGTGGGGGGCGCGGCGCTGGCAGCATTGCCAATCGTCACCGCAGGCTTCTACAGTAAAGACGAAATTCTGTGGGGTGCATTGGCCAGTGGCCATATCAATCTGATGGCCGCGGGGCTGGTTGGGGCATTCCTTACCGCGCTGTATACCTTCCGTATGATTTTCATTGTGTTCCACGGCGAGCCAAAAACCAAGGCGCATCCGGTCAAAGGGATCACTCACAGCCTGCCGCTGATCGTGTTGCTGGTGCTATCGACATTTGTTGGCGCGCTGATAACTCCGCCGCTGGCGGGTGTATTGCCAGAGCTTCATTTCGGTGAAGAGGGCAAAATGCCGCTGGAAATCTTCTCCGGCGTGTTGGTGGTGATGGGTATCGCACTGGCAGCAATGCTGTATCTGGGCAAACGTCAGCTGGTCAACAGCATCGCGCAAAGTGCGCCGGGCCGCTTCTTTACGGTCTGGTGGTTCCACGCGTGGGGCTTCGACTGGCTGTACCATAACGTGTTTGTCCGCCCGTATCTGTGGATTGCAAGATTGTTGCAACGTGATCCGCTGAACTCACTGATGAATACCCCGGCGATACTTTCGCGCTGGAGTAATCGCGGTCTGACCGTCAGTGAAAATGGGCAGGTGCGTTGGTATGTCGCGTCTATGGGTTTGGGTGCAGTCGTTGTACTGGCTCTGTTGCTTTTCGTTTAATTAGGGACACAAAACGCCATGCTATTACCTTGGCTAATTCTTATCCCCTTTATCGGCGGCTTACTGTCTTGGCAGTGTGAGCGCTTCGGTACCAGAGTACCGCGCTGGATAGCGCTACTCGCGATGGGGCTGACATTGGTGCTCTCCTTGCAGTTGTGGGTGCAGGGCAACTATTCACTGATGAACCCGGCGGGTATCCCGCAGTGGCAGTCAGAATTCACCTTGCCGTGGATCCCACGGTTCGGCATCTCATTCCATCTGGCTTTAGATGGTTTGTCGCTGCTGATGGTGGTGCTGACCGGCCTGTTGGGTGTGCTGGCTATCCTCTGTTCGTGGCGTGAAATTCAGCGCAATCAGGGCTTCTTCTACCTGAATCTATTGTGGATTCTGGGTGGGGTAATCGGCGTGTTCCTCGCCATCGACATGTTCCTGTTCTTCTTCTTCTGGGAAATGATGTTGGTGCCGATGTACTTCCTGATTGCTTTGTGGGGTCACAAAGCATCAGACGGTAAAACTCGCATCGCGGCAGCCACCAAGTTCTTCATCTATACCCAGGCCAGCGGCCTTATCATGCTGATTGCCATTTTGGGGCTGGTGTTCGTGCACTACAACGCCACCGGTATCTGGACTTTCAACTATGAAGATTTGTTGAAAACCCCGATGTCCCATAATGTGGAATGGCTGCTGATGCTGGGCTTCTTTATCGCGTTTGCGGTAAAAATGCCGGTTGTACCATTGCACGGTTGGTTGCCAGATGCGCACAGTCAGGCACCAACAGCAGGTTCTGTCGACCTGGCGGGGATTTTGCTGAAAACCGCAGCTTATGGTTTGCTGCGATTTAGCCTGCCACTGTTCCCGAATGCCTCGCATGAGTTTGCGCCAATCGCCATGTGGCTGGGTGTCATCGGTATCTTCTACGGTGCGTGGATGGCCTTCTGCCAGACCGATATCAAACGCCTGATTGCTTACACCAGCGTATCGCACATGGGCTTTGTGTTGATTGCCATCTATACCGGCAGCCAACTGGCTTATCAAGGCGCGGTTATCCAGATGATTGCCCACGGCCTGTCAGCCGCCGGTATGTTCATCATCTGCGGCCAGCTGTATGAGCGCCTGCATACGCGTGATATGCGCCAAATGGGCGGCCTGTGGGGTCGAATCAAATACTTGCCTGCGCTATCGCTGTTCTTCGCGGTGGCAACATTGGGGATGCCGGGTACCGGTAACTTCGTCGGTGAGTTCATGATCCTGTTCGGCAGCTTCCAGGTGGTTCCGGTGATTACCGTGATTGCTACTTTTGGGCTGGTTTTTGCTTCGGTTTACTCGCTGATTATGATGCAGCGTGCTTATTACGGCGCGCCAAAATCTGAAGAAGCATTACCGGGCATGAGTGCAAGGGAACTGTCCATCATCCTGCTGTTAGTGGTGTTGTTAGTATTGCTGGGGGTTTATCCGCAGCCAATTCTCGACACATCTCATGCTGCGATGAGTAATGTACAGCAGTGGTTCAATGCTTCATCTATTATTCCAACAACAAGGCCGTAATTCGCCATGACAATAACTCCTCAACAACTGATCGCAATGCTACCGCTGTTGATCGTCGGATTGACGGTGGTGGTTGTGATGCTGTCCATTGCGTGGCGACGCGATCATTTTATCAACGCCACTCTGACGGTTATCGGGCTTAACCTGGCGCTGCTGTCACTCTACTTTGTCGGTCAGGTCGGGCCGATGGATGTCACACCGCTGATGCGGGTTGATGGCTACGCGATGTTCTACACTGGGCTGGTGATTGTTGCCAGTCTGGCGACCAGCACCTTTGCTTATCCGTGGCTCAATGGCTATCCGGATAACCGCGAAGAGTTCTACCTGCTGGTGCTGATTGCGACTATGGGCGGTATTTTGCTCGCCAGCGCCAATCATCTGGCATCGCTGTTCCTGGGTATCGAGCTGATTTCCTTGCCGCTGTTTGGTCTGATCGGCTATGCCTATCGCCAGAAGCGCTCACTGGAAGCCAGCATCAAGTATATGCTGCTGTCTGCGGCGGCATCGTCATTCCTGCTGTTCGGTATGGCGCTGTTGTATGCTGAATCTGGTAGTTTGTCATTCGCCGGTCTGGGCAAAAGCCTGAGTGACTCCATGATTCACCAACCGCTGATCCTGGCCGGTCTGGGGATGATGATTGTTGGTCTTGGCTTTAAGTTATCGCTGGTGCCGTTCCAACTGTGGACGCCGGATGTGTATCAGGGCGCACCTGCCCCGGTATCTACTTTCCTGGCGACCGCCAGTAAGATTGCCATCTTTGCGGTGGTAATGCGCTTGTTCCTGTACGCGCCAGCCGCTGACAGTGAAGCGGTGCGTTTAGTACTCTCGCTGATTGCTGTGGCCTCGATTCTGTTTGGTAACCTGATGGCTATCAGCCAGACCAACATCAAGCGTCTGCTGGGTTACTCTTCTATCGCGCACCTTGGCTATCTGTTGATTGCGTTGGTGGCGGTGCAAACCCATCAGTTGGCACTGGAAACTGCCGGTGTCTATCTGGCCGGTTACCTGTTCAGCAGCTTGGGGGCTTTCGGTGTGGTTAGCTTGATGTCCAGCCCGTATAAAGGCCCGGATGCGGAATCACTGTTCTCTTACCGTGGACTGTTCTGGCATAAACCGATTCTGTCGGCGGTGATGACGGTGATGATGTTGTCACTGGCCGGTATCCCAATGACCTTGGGCTTTATCGGTAAGTTCTTTGTGGTGGCAATGGGTGTGAGCGCCAACCTGTGGTGGCTGACCGGTGCCGTGGTATTGGGCAGCGCCATCGGCCTGTATTACTATCTGCGCGTGACTGTCAGCTTGTATCTGAGTGCGCCGGAAACCCTGGTTCGTGATACACCAAGTAACTGGGCATTGACTGCCGGTGGTGTGGTGGTGCTGATTTCCGCGATTTTGGTACTGGTGCTGGGTATCTATCCGCAACCGCTGATTTCGCTGGTGCAGTTGGCGCAGCCACTGATGTAATACTGCGTTAAGTTCGTCATGCCAACCCCCTGTAAGCTGAAACTTGCAGGGGGTTTTGTTTTTTTACTCTGCGCTGAAATTAAGGTTATTTAAGGTGGGGGTGGGGTTAATAGTGGATGCTATGACATGCTGAGTTTAAATAAAATAGAGGCTTATAGACACCCTCATTAATGGGGCTCATGGTGGAAATGTTATTAAGGTGATATTTATGGGTTTAGTTGGTATTGTTTCTCAAACTATTTGCACTGCCAAAGAATTATTTAATCATGATCCTAACGATAAGTCTTATTTAAAGGCAAAACCAGAAATATTTGATTGGGGTGAAAATGAAAAAACTCAGAGACTAATTGACTTCTTAAATAAAGAAGAAAAAGAAAAAACTGTACATGACAAAAATTCTGTCCCTATAGAAATAGATAAAATGTTAAATAAAAGCAAAGAACACCTTGATTCTTTTCTTTTAAAAGCACAAAAACATAAAGATTCATGTGGTCATCTTATTGAACGGGCATGTTTTAATCAGTATAAAATTGAATTTAAAAACCAGCATGAAGCGAAAGAACATTTGTCTTATTATGCAATAAAAACAATCACTAATGATATATTAGAAAAAATAAACCCTGAAATTGATTCATCTGATAGCTTATTAGATACAGAAGGAGACGTTAGCCATAAAGCTAAAGAGTATTTACCACCACAAATGTGTAAAGATATGGTAGTAAGATTGCTTAATGCTGAGATTGGTGATTTGAAAAATATAAATAAGGAATTTTGTACTGATATTACTGATAAACCCTATGATAGTATGGCATCTATCTTGGCTGACTATATAAATAACCATGCCAGCTACACTGTTGGGCCTGAGAAGTTTAGTGATCTATTAATGGCATATTATGATTACAACGCGGGGAAGTTTGATTTTCCTTCGGCAGCACAGTTAAAAGAAATCGGCGATAAAGCCGTAGAAAATTTTGAATTTGTAAAATCATATCCTCTGAATATGTTAGAAAATTTATTGAAACAATCTGACGGCACGCGTGATTACATATACATTCCAAATAGAGCTTAAGCGTGACTTTAATCACAAAAAAAATGTATGCAATCTTGGTTGTTAACTGTTTTTGTGATCATTGTACATGAAAGGATATTGAATTCAGGTAAACTGCGCAACTTTCATGCAATACATTTTCTCTTTTAACGTTTTGCGCAGGTGAATACTGATGAACATTATTCTGATGATTGCCATTACCACTGGCATTCTCTCAGGTATCTGGGGTTGGGTTGCGGTCAGCCTGGGGCTTATTAGTTGGGCGGGTTTTTTGGGCTGCACTGCCTACTTTGCCTGTCCGCAAGGTGGTTTGAAAGGGCTGCTTATCACCCTGCTAACCTGCATGAGCGGGGTATTTTGGGCGATGATGATTATTCAGGGCAGCGCTTTGCAACCGGAATGGGCCATCCTTGGCTATGTTCTGACGGGTCTTGTGGCGTTTCTGATGTGTATTCAGGCCTGTCAGCAGTGGTTATCCTTTGTCCCCGGCACCTTTATCGGTGCCTGTGCAACTTTTGCCGCTAATGGTAATTGGAAGCTGGTGATTGTTTCGCTGTTAGTCGGGGTAGTGTTCGGTTACGCGATGAAGAACAGCGGATTATGGTTAGCGGCGAAAAGGGAACGGCAAGGGAGCAGAGTTCCAGACGTTCTCGACAAGGCATAGATTGGGCTATGTGGCCCAGTTAGATTGTCAAAACGTGATAGTCACCGGGCTTGCGATTAAGCAATCAGCCAAGGGGCCATAATAAGCTAGCCCTTGGCTCCAACAATTAGATTAATTTGTCAGTTGGCATAACGACATCCATGAGAATAGAAAGTAATGTCTTTATTCTTTTTTATAAAGCGCGATTTTCTCTAAATTACAGCCCAGGTTTTTTACAAATACTCTGAAAATCTTGCAATGGGAGAGGTGTTGCCTGATCTGGACTGACTTTATACAATTCAAATACGCATATATCACCTTCAATGCGATTTCTAAATTCATATAATTCATCTTTTTCAGGGCGGATAGTGATTGTTTTTTGGCAGAGTCTTTGATCTGAGGTGTGGTAAGAGGCCCAAACTGTTGTTAGTTTTCCTGCATGAACATAAAACTCTGCCATATCAATAGGATATTTTCCTTTAGGGAGCTCAGTTTTTGTAAATCCTTTATCGATAAAAACAGGTTTACCTTCATAGGATTGACGGACATGAGGATAATAACCCTTCTCTGGCATTTTATACGGTTCATTGCAGTCATAACCCGACCAAATATGCGAGTCTTCTGTGAATCCAATGATGCGAACTTTGGCTGTATCACCACTGGTCACATCATGATAGATATTCACAACAGGGGTTGGTCTGGAACAACTTATTAGAAGTAAAACTGGCAGGGTCAGAAGTGTGGTTCTTATCAATCTCATGGTTAAAATCCATTCTCAGTAAATTTTGACTATATAACCTAATTAAAACTTAATGCTTTTTGCACGAAATTCTTGCAATAGTTTCTTACTGGCCAACCTTTGACCCGATCTTTGCCGTATTGCTGGAAGATTTCATCCTTATCCATGGATAGGGTTATTTTTAAATTATCAGGAATTTCTGCTGAACCGTAACCTGGAGAAATAAAATAATGTTTACCCGGTTCTGGCACAAACGATGCTGACAGGTAGGCGACCCTTGGACCCTGAGATAGACTTTGTTCCACCGCATAAAAACCACCCGGTTCTATCTTACTTTCTATTATATTCCCATCGGCGGCTAATATATTAGAATTCAGTTCATATCTTGTGTCCATCTGATAACAAGCATCAGCTTTAACATAATGGTATTTGGCAATATACGTTGTGCCAACATTGCCCTTATCATTTTGGATGTATATAGTGGCCGCATCAGCATTATTATAACCTTGGTAGTCAAGAGGAAGTAAATGGGAGCAGCCAGTTAAGAGAATTAGAGGGGTGGCAATGAATAAATTCCTTAATGACATTTTTAAAATCCTTATTATTTAGTTAAAGTTAAATATTTAAACCAATATTTAATTTGTTATGTTTGTTGCGGTTTGCCATTATTCTACGATTCATAAAATCTACAGGAAAAGTTAGCTATTTAAACTACACCACAGCGTATAGACTTTATTTATTGAAGTGTACTGCTAACAAAAACAAAATGTTAGCCGTATTCTAGCGGTAGACGACTATATTCGAGAAAAACAAGATATTGACGTTAAGTCATAATAAAGCGCTGAGTTATCAGGAAAAAATCGCAGGTTCGTCTCTTGTTTTATCGTACAAGCTTACTTTGGTCCGAAGAAGGAGTATTTAAGAGCGGATAATTGTGGCTGTTCGTCAGCCAGAATAATGATTGTGTGTATCTATCTTGCTTGCGGAAAAATCCATACGCGCGTGAGTGTGGACAGTTTAGACGGCACTTGTACTGAACCCAAAAACTTAGAGCTATTGGTTGATATTTATTCAGCAATCACTTAATCCTTGTTGCCCCAATTGGGCAGGAGGGCAGGCTGTCCCTTCTGCCCAATTGGTCGGTTGAGGCGCTCAAAGCTAAGTGAGCCGTGAAGTTATGACAACCAAATCTATTCACCAATCAATATCAACCGACCCCGATTATCGACCCATTCCTAAATCACAACAGATGATTCGCCACTTTAACTACTATTTTGCGCAGCGGTGCAACGTCGCCTAATGTTCCCATTGGGCGGTGCAACTCACCTGGGAACAGCAAGGCGATATCACCCGGAGCCAGAGTCAATAAAGTTTCGGTGGTAATGCCTTCAAATAATCCGTAATCCCGTTCGGTATCAAAATCCATTGTAGGGCGCTGGCCCTGAGCTGATGGTGAAGCACCAATCACCTCACTGCCTTCCAGCAGAATATGAATATCAATGTAATAACGATGTAATTCAGGTGCTTGCTCATACAATGGTTTAGATGAGGCAATAATGTGATTGAGATAAATCTCACGGCCTTCAATGTCTAATTCACCGGCGGGTAAATTGGCTAAATCCATCTTGCTGATGGCGGCCAGTGTGCGGCGGATAGCATCTGGATAAAGTGGGTTATTCACCGCGCTTTTCAATTCATCAAGTATCATAACTATTCCTATATTTCTGCGTATGCATCATGCCGAGGATTTAAGCACAGTGACTGACGTTATTTTCCTGCTCCAGTGCGGTAATACAGTGTTTAACAACACCAGCAATGTCAGGCGATATATCAATTGGAATGATGTCCGGTTCGCGGGCATCAGGGACTTCCAGTGTCGCGAACTGGCTTTTTAACAGACTCTCCGGCATAAAATGCCCCGCCCGTTGCTGCATTCTGCGTAATACCAAATCGTAATCGCCCGTCAACCACAGAAAGCGAACTCCCTGATTACCCTCGCGCAGACGGTCACGATACTGTTTTTTCAGCGCTGAACAGACTAAAAAACCGACTTCATTTTTTTGTTGCAGGCTATATGCCACGTCACTTAGCCGTTCAAGCCACGGAGCGCGGTCACTATCATTAAGCGGCTGACCTGATGCCATCTTTTGGATGTTGGCGCGTGGGTGCAGATCATCGCCATCAATAAATTTGGCGTTAAGTGCCTGTGCCAGCGCTTGGCCCACACAGGATTTACCCGTGCCCGATACGCCCATAACAATAATGCATTTCCCAGACATAACTTTCCCCTGCTGCTTATCAGACTGCAACTAACATCCCGCCATCAACAAACAGCAGATGACCATTAACAAAGTCTGATGCTTTGGAAGAGAGATACACCGCGGCACCAATCAACTCTTCCGGATCCCCCCAGCGGGCAGCTGGTGTGCGTTTACACAGCCAATCGGTGAAAGCCTTATCGTCTACTAGTGCTTTTGTCATATCCGTTTTGAAATAACCTGGGGCAATACCATTGACCTGAATATTGTAACGGGCCAGTTCAACACACATCCCACGCGTCAACATTTTCACTGCACCTTTAGAGGCAGCATATGGCGTGATAGTGTCGCGGCCTAATTCGCTTTGCATTGAACAAATATTAATAATCTTTCCGCGTTGGCGTTTAACCATATAACGGGAAACTGCTTGTGAAACCAAGAATACGGATTTCTGATTTACCGCAATCACATCATCCCAATCTTTTTCTGGGAATTCGGTAAAGGCATGGCGCCGTTGAATACCGGCGTTGTTAATTAAAATATCAATGGCACCAATATTATTTTCTATTTGTGCAATAGCATCATTCACAGCATCATGGTCAGTGACATTAAATGCCGCGGCATAAGCAACAAAACCGCTGTCGCGTAATTCTGCAGCGGCTTTTTCTGCGCGTTCTGCGGTAATATCATTAACTATTATTTCTGCGCCAAATTCGGCAAGGCCTTTTGCTAATAAAAAACCAATGCCTTGAGCGGAACCCGTAATTAATACTTTGCGGTTTTCTAACGAAAATAAATTCTTCATAGTAATTCCTGATGGAAATGGCGCTTATTAATCGACATTATAAAATCAATATTATTGAATAATGGCTGTGCGAAAACATGTGCCTATCAAACCGTTTTCCGCCTTGTCAAACTGTGATGCAGATCACTTTAATTCATGTTACGACAAGCTGTTACCACTTACGTGAGCGACATCGCCTTGGTGACGGTAAAAGAGGACTATTTGTATGGGCTTTGTTCTTCAATGGGGGGCGTAGTGGCTTAACTTATTGATAATAAAATAACTAAATAATAGGAAGCATGATTGTTATTGTATTTTAAATCAGTAACATGCTTTTCATTATCTCCGCTAACAGTGCATAATCACTTTTTACTCTAAATAATTCGAGTTGCAGGAAGGCGGCAAGGGAGAGAATCCCGATGAGCTTACTGTGTTGTAAGTGATTCGGGTTATTGAGTGCAGCCAACGCACATGCAGCTTGAAGTATGACGAGTATATTCTTCCCACACTCTTGTTCCAGGTATATGCCATGAAAAACCAGCGTGTTACGTTACAGGATATCGCGTTACTAGCAGGCGTGACTAAAATGACTGTCAGCCGCTACTTACGCACGCCGGAAAAAGTGGCTCCAGAAACCGGTGAGCGTATCGCTCAAGTGATGGCTGAAGTCAATTACAGTGCTGATTCAGAAGGGGAAACTAGCCTCAATCAAAAAAGCCCGAGAATCGGTATTTTGGTTCCCTCCTTTAATAACCAGATTTTCTCTGATTTACTGGCTGGTATCGAGTCGGTCACCGCCGCCAGCGGTTATCAAACACTGGTAGTCAACTATAACTACAATAAAGAACGTGAAGAAGAACAAATAGTTAATCTGCTTTCTTGCCAGATTTCCGGGCTGATACTGACTGATTCTGAACATACCTTACGTGCGGACAAATACCTGAATGCTTCAGAGCTTCCGGTTGCGCAGGTGATGGACCTGGAACCCCAGTTCAACCGTATTACGGTTGGTTTTAATAATTATCAGGCCGCTTACGATATGACGGCCACATTGCTGGCAAGTGGGAAGCAAAATGTTGTCTATTTCGGTTCAATGTCTGATGTGCGAGATCGTAAACGTTATCAAGGCTATAGCCAGGCAATGACGGACGCGGGGTTTGCACCACTACATATTACGCCTAATAAAGTTTCATCCGTCTCTATTGGTGCCGGGATGTTGGCATTGGCACGACAAATGTATCCGCAAGTCGATGCTATTTTCTGTACCAATGATGATATGGCGGTAGGCGTGTTACAAGAATGCTTGAAATTGGGTATGGTGGTACCAGCAGAAATGGCGATCTCCGGTTTTCATGGGTTGGATATCGGCCAGGCGACCACTCCAGTACTGGCCAGTGTCACCACTCCACGTTTTGAAATGGGCAAAGTGGCTGCTGAAATCTTGATTAAGAAAATCAAAAAAATCCCGACAATTGAACAAGTTGACCTGCATTATCGTATTTCACTCGGTGGAACTATCTAAGATTTCTGTTGTTGTTGAAATACTTCTAAATTGCCCACAACTGCCATTGTGTTATTGAATGGCAGTCAATGTTCCTCTTTGATAACCCGTCATAATAATATTCCTGGCATAACAAATTATGCCAATCCATAACATTTTCATTAAGGCATTACATAAATCATTAACGCTGATTTGCTTAGCTGAAACAATTCAGCACCAGCAATGATAGGTCGATCACGTTACCGGTAACATGTTTTCTTAACATGATTTACAGTGACCTGCATCACAAAATAAAACATTGAAAACGGGTCTTATAACGACATTCGCTAAATGGCTTAATCATCTGATGACTATCCACTGCCATTTTTGGTTTTTGATTTATTGACATGATCAGGTACTCGTTATGAAAAACAGCAAACCATCTTCTTTCAAACAGGCCGTATTAATTATTGCCCCGGTAATGGACTATTTGACCGAGAAACTGGAACAGAATTTTACTGTTCATAAGCTCTTCGAAGTTACGGATACTGCTGAATTTTTTGCACAACAAGGCGAGAATATTAAGGGTATCGTCACTCGTGGTGATATTGGTGTGACCAACGAAGCACTGGCGTTATTACCTGAAGTACAGATTATCTCAATATTTGGCGTAGGGACTGACGCGGTCGATTTAGACTATACCCGTGAGCGCAATATCATCGTCACCACTACCCCTGGCGTATTGACTGATGATGTAGCCGATACCGCTTTGGGGCTGATTATCGCGACTTCACGACGTCTCTGTCAGGCAGATAAATTCCTGCGTGCCGGTCAGTGGCCGCACAGCAACTTGCCATTGGCCTCTAAAGTGACCGGCAAACGTCTGGGTATCTTTGGTATGGGCCGCATTGGTCAAGCTATTGCCCGTCGCGCAGCCGGTTTTGATATGCAAATTGCTTATACCGACACCGCCCACATCGAAAGCCTGCCATATCAGCATGTTCCGGACTTAATCAGCCTTGCCAGACAAAGCGATATTCTTGTTATAGCCATATCGGGTGGCAAAGACAGTGTTGGTCTGGTTGATAAAACCATTTTTACTGCGATGCCAAATCATGCTCTGCTGATTAATATTGCTCGTGGCAGTATGGTCAATCAGGATGATTTAATCCGTGCATTGCAACAGAAAGAAATTGGTGGGGCAGGTTTGGATGTATTTGCAGATGAGCCTAATGTACCGAAGGCATTAATCGAAATGGATAATGTGGTATTACTGCCCCATATCGCCAGTGCCACCATCGAAACCCGAATTCAAATGAGTGATATTGTATTTTCAAATATTCAAGCTCACTTCGCGGGTGAGAAAGCACCCACTGCTATTACTTATTAATTAAGAAAAAATGAGGGTTAATTAAATTGATCCTCAAATCACTATAATAAAAATAAAAGACCACATCGTGAATTTTAAATAACTGGCAAATTACCCTAATTTGTTGGCGGCATTCTCTACGCTATTTTCTGAATGGTGTGGGAATTATTCAGCTAGAGAAAGAGGCGTGTTTATATGGACAGTAAGATCCCTAATGCCCGTTGGTTCCGCGTTATTGTGCCAATAATGATTGCTTGTATTATTTCTTTTATGGACCGGGTAAATATTAGTTTTGCACTACCAGGTGGCATGGAAAGTGATCTGGCTATTACCAGCCAAATGGCCGGTTTAGCGGGCGGTATTTTCTTTATTGGTTATTTATTTTTACAAGTACCGGGTGGCCGTATTGCTGTTCATGGCAGCGGCAGAAAATTCATTGCTTATTCCCTTGCCGTCTGGGCTGTGGTGTCGATTCTGACTGGCTTTGTGACTAACCATTATCAATTATTATTCCTGCGCTTTGTGCTGGGTGTTTCTGAGGGCGGCATGTTGCCTGTGGTGCTGACTATGGTCAGTAACTGGTTCCCGGAACGCGAAATTGGCCGCGCCAATGCTTTCGTGATGATGTTTGCCCCTATCGGTGGCATGTTCACTGCGCCTTTATCTGGTTTTATTATCAATGCGTTAGACTGGCGCTGGCTATTCTTCCTCGAAGGTTCATTGTCAGCCGTCGTGTTGATTATGTGGTGGTTTGTTATCAGTGACCGACCGGAAGAAGCCAAATGGCTGTCGAAAAAAGAGCGCGATTATCTGGTCACCGAGCTGGCACGTGAGCGGGCAGAGCGGATGCTGGATGCGCCAGTCACTAATGCGCCATTAAAAGCGGTATTTCTGAATAAAGGTTTGATGAAACTGGTTGCTCTGAACTTCTTTTATCAGACCGGGGATTATGGCTACACCTTGTGGTTGCCGACTATTCTGAAAAATCTGACCGGCGGTAATATGGCTTCGGTTGGTATTCTGGCTATTCTGCCGTTTATTGCCACCACCGCCGGTATTTATGTCATTTCTTCACTATCAGATAAAACCGGTAAACGCCGTTTGCTGATAATGATTTCTCTGTTCTGCTTTGCCGCTGGTCTGGTGACATCCGTTATTTTCCGCCACAACGTATTGGTCTCTTATCTGGCTCTGGTGGTGTGCGGATTCTTCCTCAAAGCCGCAACCAGCCCATTCTGGTCTATTCCAGGCCGTATTGCTGTGCCAGAAGTGGCCGGTGGCGCTCGCGGTGTGATTAATGGGTTAGGCAATTTGGGCGGATTCTGTGGCCCGTATCTGGTCGGTGTCATGATTTTCTTCTACGGCCAAAGTGCAGCAGTTTGCATGTTAGCTGGCTCATTAATTATTGCCGGGCTGATTACCTTAACCTTGCCAAAAGAGTGTGATGTTGAAGTCGCAGCGAAGGGAAAGGGCATTGCTGACAAAGGCTTAGCCAAAATAAAACGCGCTTAAGCCAGGTAGGCGGTCTTTATTGCAACGGGCATGACCGCCGCCATTTATCACCGGAGAATCTCATGAATTTACAACAGCAACTTACCCTCTGCCAGCAGCATCAGCAACGACTGCAATTGACCCATTTCAATCATGAAATCGCCTGGCAGTTGGGTGAAAAAATAAAGCAACAGGCAGAGCGGCAGGGGCTGGCGCTGGCTATCAATATCCGGGTAAACGGGCAAACTTTATTGAGTTACGCCATGCCGGGTACCAGCGCAGAAAACGCTGACTGGTTGCGGCGCAAACGTAATGTGGTGGAGTTACTGGGCACCAGCTCCTATGCCGCAGGGTTGATGCTGCAACAGCGCCAAACCTCCCTTGAGGAACGCTATGGTGTCAGCTTACGTGACTATGCCGCGCTAGGCGGAGGCTTCCCGTTACAGGTTAAGCAAGCAGGTATTATTGGCAGCGTAAATGTCTCCGGCGCGCCACATTTGGATGATCACAATTTGCTGTTGCAGGTACTGGCGGATTTTATTGGTCTTCCTGCGGGCAGTATTGAACTTTTGGCTCCGCTGACTGAATAAGGAATGGCGATGAACCCGACTCTTACCCGTGTGACGCAGCGTATTATTGCGCGTTCTGCGCCGAACCGAACCGCCTATCTGCAACGCATCAGTGCGGCAAAAGAAAATACCGTTCACCGTTCACAATTGGCCTGCGGCAATCTGGCTCATGGTTTTGCCGCTTGCCAGCCCGAGGATAAAGTCTCTCTGAAGAATATGGTGCGTAGCGATATCGCCATTATTACCTCCTACAACGACATGCTGTCAGCTCATCAGCCTTACGAGCATTATCCGCAACAACTTAAAGATGCGCTACATCAAGTGGGGGCGGTCGGGCAAGTGGCGGGGGGCGTTCCTGCGATGTGTGATGGTGTGACGCAAGGGCAGGATGGCATGGAATTATCGCTGATGAGCCGCGATGTGATTGCTATGTCGGCGGCTATCGGCTTATCGCACAATATGTTTGATGGCGCATTGTATCTCGGTGTATGCGACAAAATTGTGCCGGGGTTGCTGATGGCGGCGTTGTCATTTGGTCATCTACCAGCAGTTTTTGTGCCAGCAGGGCCAATGGCCAGCGGCCTGTCCAATAAAGAAAAAGTGCGAGTGCGCCAATTGTATGCCGAGGGTAAAGTTGACCGGCATGCACTATTGGAAGCCGAGTCAGCCTCTTATCACAGCGCCGGTACCTGTACATTTTATGGCACCGCCAACTCGAATCAGATGGTCATGGAAGTGATGGGGCTGCATTTGCCCGGTTCTTCTTTTATTCAGCCCAATACCCCACTGCGCGATGCACTGACAGCCGCGGCGGCACGGCAAGTCACGCGCTTGACGCAAACCAGTGGCAATTATTTGCCGGTCGGCCAATTGGTGGATGAGAAAGTGGTGGTGAATGGCATTGTGGCGCTTCTGGCTACCGGCGGTTCGACCAATCACACCATGCATTTGGTGGCGATGGCGCGCTCGGCAGGCATAATCATTGATTGGGATGATTTTTCTGAACTGTCGGAAGTGATTCCGCAGTTGTGCCGCATTTACCCTAACGGCCCGGCGGATATTAACTATTTCCAGGCCGCAGGCGGCGTGGCTTTGTTGATACAAGAGTTATTGCAAGGCGGTTTGTTGCACGAGGATGTTCATACGGTGGCCGGGTTCGGCCTACAACGTTACACGCAAGAGCCTTATCTGGCCGCAGGTCAGTTGCAGTGGCGCAGTGGGCCAGAGCGTTCATTGGATGACAGCGTCATTGCCAGTCTGAGCAAACCTTTCTCACCTCATGGCGGCACTAAAGTATTGAGTGGCAATCTGGGCCGAGCGGTGATGAAAACCTCAGCCGTACCGCATGGTCATCAGATTATTGAAGGGCCAGCCGTGGTGTTTGACAGCCAACATGATGTCGGGCCAGCTTTTGAATCCGGTGCGCTGGACAGAAATTGCGTGGTAGTGGTGCGCTATCAGGGGCCGCGTGCCATTGGTATGCCGGAATTGCATAAATTGATGCCGCCACTGGGGGTATTACTGGATCGCGGTTTTAAGGTGGCGTTAGTCACTGATGGTCGTTTGTCTGGTGCATCCGGCAAAGTGCCGTCGGCCATTCATGTGACACCAGAAGCTTATTGTGGGGGCTTATTGGCGAAAATTCGCAATGGCGATCGGGTGCGGGTTGATGGCGTCAGCGGTGAACTTTCGCTGTTGGTGGATGAAGCCGAACTGGCCACTCGCCATCCAGCATTACCTGATATCTCGGCTTTCCATGTGGGATGTGGTCGTGAATTATTTGGCGCATTGCGCGAACAATTGACAGGCGCAGAGCAAGGGGCGTGCTGTATTCGGTTTTAATGAGAGTTCAGCGGCAAAGGGCGCTCACCCCTTTGCCGCTGTTTCTGCCGGGCAGAAATCAGATTACGTGGTGTGGAAGAGCCGGAAACCCATACACAAGGCGATGCCATAGCCTCATCACGCTATCAAAATCCTCATCCAGATTAATCCTGAAAGTTCCCCCATCCGCCCAGAATCAATACTGCACAGCGCTTTTCGACTAAGCTTAAAAGATGCACTTTTTTCACTCATGGAGAATTCACATGAACCGAGATAAAGAACAGCAAACTTCGCTGGATGATGATTTGACAATGCTAACCGACACTCTGGAAGAGGTGCTGCGTGCTTCTGGTGATGCGGCGGATGAAAGTTATAAAGAAATCAAAGCGCGAGCGGAAAAAGCGTTAAAGGAGGTACAGTACCGTTTGAGTGGCCGCAGTGAGTGCTATATCAAACGGGCAAAAGCGCTGGCGTGTTGCACCGATGATTATGTGCGCGACAAACCCTGGTGCAGTGTAGGAATTGGCGCAACTGTTGGATTGGTTATTGGATTGTTGCTTGCCCGCCGTTGAGATACCCGATCTCAAGAGGGGCTGCGGCCCCTTTTAACGAACTGAGTTTTAACGAACAGAGTTGAATTCGTGCCGCTAAATACCCCTTGTTGAGTATATAAAAACATCAATATCAAATATTAGTGTGATAAGTAACAATAACTTTTCAATCTGACTTTTCTTATTATTCATGCCCCGTATAATCCCACTCTTTCTGTTGATTTGCCGAGGTGGTCGTGAAGCAACTTTCTGGTTTGTTGGGCGAATTACGGCAAAAGTTACGTGCCAATTTCCCTGACCAGGCCGGTATTCGGCAAATTATCTTGCCCGCGCCGGGACAAGTGGGAAATCAATTGCTTGAATGGCTTGCCGCTCAATATCATTTTCCTCAATTTTATTGGTGTCATCGTGAAGGTCATGAAGAGGCCGCAGTCTGTGGTCAAACTCGGCAATTCAACGACGTACAATCGGCTGATCAATTTATCCAACAGCACAGAGCTGTTGTGGGGTTACGTGTTTGGGGGCTGAATGCTTTTGAGCCGGTCAGTATTGTCGAACCCTCTCCTGATTCGCCTCAACAAACCCAGACCAGTTTCTTGTTTTTACCGCGTATCGAAATTTTACGGCGCGGTAAAAATACCTATTTGACCCTAAATTTGGTCAGTGACGACTCCCTTGCGCAAGATGCTTTGCTCGCCATTGCCTTTATTGATCAACTGGTTGCCGCCAAACCTTTGGCTGCATTGGACGTGGTGGTTGAAGCTGCCAGCCATATGCCGGAATATCCGCAGTGGAGCCGCCTGATTGAACAAGCATTGGGCAATATTGAGCAACAAAAAATGGAGAAGGTGGTTCTGGCTCGGGCGACTCGCTTGATGCTGGATAAGCCCCTCTCGTGCGGGGCTTTTATGGCCGCCAGCCGTCAGGTGAATCATCATTGTTTTCACTTTATGCTGCGCTTTGATGGCTTGCGGGCATTTTTGGGTTCCAGCCCTGAGCGCCTGTATTTGCGCCAGCTTCACCACCTGGAAACAGAAGCGCTGGCAGGAACCGCGTCAAATGATGAAGATATTGTTCATGCCACTGAGTTGGCTGATTGGTTGATGCATGATGAAAAGAATCAACGCGAGAATTTGCTGGTGGTTGATGATATTTGCCAGCGTTTACAAGGCGGAGTGGTCGCAGTGGATGTCATGCCACCAGAAGTTATCCGCCTGCGTAAAGTGCAGCATTTACGCCGCTGTATCCATGCGCAACTTAATCATGCTAATGATGCTGACTGCTTACACCGGCTACAACCAACGGCTGCGGTGGCGGGGTTACCGCGCAATATTGCCCGGCAGTTTATTACAGAAAACGAGCCTTTTTCTCGTGGTTGGTATGCCGGTTCTGCCGGTTATCTTTCTCTCAAGCAAACTGAATTTAGTGTGACATTGCGTTCGGCATGGGTGGAGGATAAACAGATTCATCTGTATGCCGGTGCTGGTATTGTCGCCGGTTCTGATGCAGAGCAAGAATGGCAGGAAATTAACAATAAATCGGCAGGGTTACGTACTTTGCTAGTAAATATTAAGTCTGATAATAATCATAAAATGCAGTAATTAGCCGCACTCGCTGAGTTGTTAACCGTACAAATCATGTGGGCGGATTGTCGCCCTCAGGTAGCAGGTGTAAACTGTCAAACAGGGCCAATGCAAGCGAGTTTTGTTGTCTTTGTTATTTATATAGAACGGTAAAAATTTAACCATTAATCAGTCACTCAGGGCTTTTTCAGCGGATAGTTTAGTTCCTCACGTTGATTATCGGGGTCGCAGTGTCTGTTAACTGACTTTTGGGCGAACCATGTCGACAAGCGTTTTTAACCGTCGTTGGGCGGCATTACTACTGGAGGCGTTGAGTCGCCACGGTGTGCAGCATATCTGTATTGCTCCGGGTTCCCGTTCGACGCCGCTCACTTTGGCGGCGGCGGCTAATCCGTCGCTGGTTTGCCATACTCATTTTGATGAGCGCGGCTTGGGGCATCTGGCATTGGGTTTGGCGAAAGCTTCAACTGAACCGGTGGCGGTGATTGTCACTTCCGGCACTGCGGCGGCTAATCTTTATCCGGCCTTAATTGAAGCTGGGCTTACCGGTGAGCGCTTAATCTTATTGACCGCCGATCGCCCACCAGAATTAATTGATTGCGGTGCCAATCAGGCGATTCGCCAGCAAGGCATGTTCGCCAGCCATCCGACCGTCAGCCTTAATCTGCCTCGCCCCACACCGGATATTCCTGCCAGTTGGCTGGTTTCAACTATCGACAGTGCGATGGCGCAATTGCACCACGGCGGTTTGCATGTTAACTGCCCATTTGCTGAACCGCTCTATGGTGGTGATGAACAATGCTATGCCGACTGGTCTGCCGCCTTGGGTGACTGGTGGCAAGATTGCCATCCCTGGCTGCGCCAATCCCGTTCTTTGCCGCAAACAGAGCAAGCCGACTGGTTTTTCTGGCGGCAAAAGCGTGGCGTGGTGATTGCCGGGCGCATGACCGCTGAAGAGGGCGAACAGCTGGCGCAATGGGCCGAATTACTCGGCTGGCCTCTGATTGGCGATGTACTGTCGCAAACCGGCCAACCGCTACCTTGTGCCGACCTGTGGCTCGCACACCCAGGCGCACAACGTGTGCTCGCTCAGGCGCAGATAGTCTTACAATTTGGCAGTAGCTTAACGGGTAAACGCCTGTTGCAGTGGCAGGCACAATGCCAGCCGCAAGAATACTGGCTGGTGGATAACATCGCGGGCCGTCTTGATCCGGCGAATCACCGTGGTCGCCGGATTATCTCTTCGGTGAATGAGTGGTTAGAACAACATCCGGCGCTACGCCGCACACCCTGGGCTTCCGAGCTGATTATATGGTCGGAAAACGCTCATGCGCATGTTGAACAAGCGTTGAACGAACAATTCAGTGAGGCGGCAGTGGCCCATCGCCTGGCCGAGTTGTTACCGGAAAACGGCCAGCTTTTTGTCGGCAATAGTTTGATTGTCCGTTTGATTGATGCGCTGGGGCAGTTGCCCGCGGGGTATCCGGTTTACAGTAATCGCGGGGCCAGCGGGATTGATGGTTTGTTATCGACCGCCGCCGGTGTCCAGCGCGCCACCGCTAAGCCAACGCTGGCGATAGTTGGGGATTTATCGGCTCTTTATGACCTTAATGCTCTGGCGCTATTGCGCCAAAGTTCCGCGCCTACCGTACTACTGGTGGTGAACAATAATGGCGGGCAGATTTTCTCTCTGCTGCCGACACCTGAAGCTGACCGTCAGCGTTTTTATTGCATGCCGCAGAATGTGAGTTTTGAGCATGCTGCTGCGATGTTCGGTTTAGGTTATTCCCGGCCAGAAAGCTGGTTGATGCTCAAACAGCAAGTCGATCAATGCTGGCTGCGCGGTGGAGTTACACTGATTGAAATAGAGGTGCCGTCGAGTCAGGGGGCAGAAACACTGCAACAATTGGTACAACAGGTGGCCCAATTATGACGCTGGCATGCCGTAAGCTCAACCCACATCCCCAATCTCCGGCACGGCAACATACTGGGCCGTGGCTGGTCTGGCTGCATGGTTTATTGGGCAGCGGTCAGGACTGGCTACCGGTGGCGGAATTATGCGGTGACACCCCCTCACTACTCATCGACTTGCCGGGACACGGTAACTCTGTCGCTCTGACGACCACTGGCTTTGAAGATATCAGCCGCCAGATAACCGAAACATTACAGGCTAATGGTATTCGCGAATATTGGCTGGCGGGCTATTCTTTAGGCGGCAGAATTGCGATGTATCACGCCTGCTATGGTCATCAGGTTGGTTTGCAAGGGCTGCTGGTCGAAGGGGGCAATCTCGGGCTGGAAAGCGATGAGCTGCGAAAAGCGCGCTTTGAGCAAGATTGCCAATGGGCACAGCGCTTTCGTCACGAACCTTTGCCACAGGTGTTGGCTGACTGGTATCAGCAGGAGGTATTTGCTGATTTGGATTCGCGGCAGCGTGAGCAATTGGTCGCGCTGCGAGCCAATAATCATGGCCCGGCGGTGGCGGATATGCTCGAAGCCACCTCACTTGGGCATCAGCCCTGGCTATTACCGGCTCTGCAACGCCTGAGTGTCCCGTACACCTATCTGTGTGGTGAGCGTGACCACAAATTCCAGCAATTGGCTCATCAATATAAGTTGCCATTACGGACACTGGCCCGCGCAGGGCACAATGCCCATCGGGCGAACCCGGGGGCTTTTGCTGCGCTGGTGCTTTCATTTTTATCGCAGTCTTCATTTTTACCACCATCCCGTTAAAGGAATGCTTACTATGCTTTATCCGAGCGAAGAACAACTGTACGCCGCCATTGAATGGCAAGATTGCTCCGCTGGGTTTGAAGATATTCGCTATCACAAATCCAGTGATGGGATCGCCAAGATAACCATCAACCGCCCTCATGTGCGTAACGCATTCCGCCCGTTAACAGTTAAAGAGATGATTCAGGCGCTGGCTGATGCCCGCTATGATGACAATATTGGTGTCATCATTTTGACCGGTGAAGGTGAAAAAGCCTTCTGCTCCGGCGGTGATCAGAAAGTCCGCGGTGACTACGGCGGTTATCAGGATGCGAGCGGTACCCATCATCTGAATGTGCTGGATTTCCAACGTCAAATTCGTACTTGCCCGAAACCAGTTGTAGCAATGGTTGCCGGTTATTCTATTGGCGGCGGTCATGTATTACATATGATGTGTGACCTCACTGTTGCTGCTGATAATGCTATTTTCGGCCAGACTGGGCCAAAAGTGGGTTCATTTGATGGTGGTTGGGGTGCGGCCTATATGGCTCGCATTGTCGGCCAGAAAAAAGCGCGCGAAATCTGGTTCTTATGCCGTCAGTATGATGCCAAACAAGCATTGGATATGGGGCTGGTGAATACGGTAGTACCGCTGGCTGATCTGGAAAAAGAGACAGTGCGCTGGTGTCGTGAAATGCTGCAAAACAGCCCGATGGCACTGCGCTGCTTGAAAGCCGCATTAAATGCCGACTGCGATGGGCAGGCGGGCTTGCAAGAGCTGGCCGGTAACGCCACCATGTTGTTTTATATGACAGATGAAGGTCAGGAAGGGCGTAACGCATTCAATGAGAAACGCCAGCCTGACTTCAGCAAATTCAAGCGTAATCCGTAATGCGCGCGGCCACACTTTACCGCTATAGCATCCCGATGGAAGCGGGGGTGATACTGCGGCATCAGCGGCTAAAAAGTCGCGATGGATTGTTGGTGAAATTGCAACAAGGCGAGCAGACCGGCTGGGGCGAAATTGCCCCCTTGCCAGAGTTCAGCCAGGAAACGTTGCCTGAGGCACAAGCTGCTGTAATCGCTGAGTTACAGTGCTGGGTGAATGGCGAGGAGCTTAATCTCGGCCCCTTGCCCTCGGTGGCTTTTGGCCTCAGCTGCGCGCTGGCGGAGCTTGAGGAATTATTGCCACTATCGGCGGATTACCGCAAAGCCCCACTGTGTACCGGTGACCCTGATGAGCTGTTCGCCGTGTTACAAGCATTGCCAGGCGAGAAAGTTGCCAAGGTGAAAGTTGGGTTATATGAAGCGGTGCGTGATGGCATGATTGTCAATGTGCTGCTGGAGGCTTTACCTGATTTGAAACTGCGGCTGGATGCCAACCGCAGTTGGACGCGGGCTAAAGCAGATGGTTTTGCCAAATATGTTAATCCTGAATTGCGCTCACGCATCGCGTTTCTGGAGGAACCGTGTAAAACCCGCGCTGAATCCCGTGAGTTTGCCCGTGACACCGGCATTGCTATTGCCTGGGATGAAAGTGTGCGCGAGGCGGATTTCCAAGTGGAAGCCGAACCGGGTGTCGCAGCCATTGTCATCAAACCGACGCTGGTGGGCAGTATCGCGCGTTGTCAGCAATTGGTGCAGCAAGCGCATCAAGCAGGATTAGAGGCGGTGATCAGCTCCAGTATTGAGTCGAGTTTGGGGCTGACTCAGTTGGCTCGTCTGGCGGATTGGCTAACCCCAGCAACAGTGCCGGGGCTGGATACATTGAGTCTGATGCAGGCGCAATGTGTCCGTCAGTGGCCGGATAGCACGCTGCCGGTGGTGACTGTCGATCAACTGGATGTGCTATGGCACAGCTAAAGGATTGGCCTTGGAAGGATTTATTTCCATGGCAACACTTATTTCCATGGCAACATTGGGCCAATCTGCAACCTCGGGCGACGGCAATTCGCTTGGGGGCGCAACGGATCAGTTGGCAACAGTTAGCCACCGATATTGATAATCTGGCTGCTGGCTTTCAGCAGCAAGGTGTCACCCCCGGTTGTGGCGTGGTGCTGCGCGGTAAAAACAGTTATTCATTGTTGCTGGCATATCTGGCTGCATTGCAGTGCGCCGCGCGTGTTTTACCGCTTAACCCTCAATTACCCGAATCACTGTTGACGCAACTTTTGCCGCAGCTCGATATTGATTTTATGCTGAATCTGGCCGAACCATTGCCTGCACAGCTAAGTTTTACTCCACTGCATCTCACTACACTACATTCGACGGATAATACCCTGACATGGGATAGCCAACGGCTGGCAACCATGACACTGACCTCCGGTTCTTCAGGGTTACCCAAAGCGGCAGTGCACACATTGGCGGCGCATCTGGCCAGTGCCGATGGCGTATTGCGATTAATGGATTTCACCGCTAATGATTGCTGGTTGCTATCATTGCCGCTATTTCATGTCTCCGGGCAGGGCATTGTCTGGCGCTGGTTAAGTGCCGGAGCGGCCCTTGCTGTGCAAGCCGGGGTATCCTTATCTGATGCGCTGGCAGGTTGCAGCCATGCCTCGTTGGTGCCAACCCAGCTTTGGCGCTTGCTTGAAAGTTCAGAGCAGCCACTTAGCTTGAAAGAGGTGTTACTCGGGGGCGCGACTATCCCTACTGCGTTGACTGAGCAAGCCGAAGCGCGCGGAATCCGCTGCTGGTGTGGCTACGGCCTGACGGAGTCAGCTTCAACTGTGTGTGCTAAACGCGCTGATGGTTTGCCTGGTGTTGGTGTCGCACTGGAAGGACGACAGGTGAAATTAGTCGAGGGCGAAGTCTGGGTGAAAGCCGCGTGTCTGGCCGCCGGTTATTGGCAGCAGGGGCAGTTACAGCCCCTGACTGACAGTGATGGTTGGTTCCATACCCGTGATCGTGGTGAATGGCAGCAAGGCGAATTACGTATTCTGGGGCGGCTGGATAATCTATTTTTCAGCGGCGGTGAGGGTATTCAACCTGAGGATATTGAACGAGTTTTACTGCAATATCCGGGAGTACAGCAAGCTTTTGTTATTCCTGTCGCCGACACTGAATTCGGTCACCGGCCCGTAGCTGTAATTGATGCTGATGATTCGGTGAATGACGCCGTATTAGCGAATTGGTTAGCGCCACAATTGGCGGCATTCCAGCGCCCGGTGGCTTTCTATCGTTTACCGGCAGAGCTTAAAACGGGGGGGATTAAGGTATCGCGGCGCGGGGTGGCGGATTTTGTAGTTAAGTTAAGTTAAGTTAAGTTAAGTTGAGTTGAGTTGAGTTGAGTTGAGTTAGTGATCGGGTTCGGTTGTTAGAGCAACTGAGTTAACTTAACCTCCGATGTACCAACCGCCAAAGGGGGCAGCGGCCCCCTTGTGGAATCCCGCGCTTGCGCGAAATATTGCCCTACGGGTGAACCTCCTACGTCTTTCGGGCTGACGAGCCAGCGCGATTCGCATCCATGCTCAAGCGCGCTTTTCGCGGGCGTCCATGCCCGCTCACTCTACCCTCCCTCCTTGTCGGCAATATTCCTGATTGCGCTCAACGTCAAAGGAGAAAAACCATGGTTTTGGCCTTGAAGTTAAAAGCACATTTGAGCTGCTGAGTGAAGAGTGAAGGTAGGACGCGAGGCATGGATGCCGAGCGAGCCGTGCTTGAGCAGGAGGCGAATCACGGCGGTCCGTCAGCGAAATGATGAGGGAGGGAACCCACGAAGTGGGCAAGCGATACGTGCGTAAGCGCAGGGGTTCCAAGGGGGTTACGCGTTTGTAACCCCTTTGGCGGTTGAGGCACCTGTAGTTAAGTGAATACCGACCCCATATCAACCGAACCGATCACCTAATCGACTATCAACCGAAATCAGATCCGGTGCTCTAACAACCGAAACTGATCACCTGACAACCATCAACCGATCCCGATCACCTAGTCGATCACAACAACAATGCTACTTTAACCCCAGCGCCTTCTTCACCCCAGCGCCATAATCTGGATGCACTTTCTCAAACAGTGCTACCTGACGGCGCTGAATTTCTTCCGGAACTTGTGATAACTCACCGGCAATACGAGTAAACATCCGCTGATGCTCTTCGGCACTGAGCAAGTTAAATAATGCCCGTGGTTGGGAGTAGTAATCATCATCTTCCCGGTGATTCCAGTGATCTGCCGCGCCTTCCAGGGTTAATGGTGGCTCGCTGAAATCAGGTTGTTCCTGGAACAGACCAAAGCTGTTTGGCTCATAAGTCGCACCATTACCGCTATTACCATCAACACGCATTGCGCCGTCGCGATGATAATTATGGAATGGGCATTTAGCACTGTTCACTGGGATCTGATGATGGTTCACACCCAAACGATAACGTGCTGCGTCACCGTAAGAGAAGAGGCGGCCTTGCAGCATACGGTCAGGAGAGAAACTCACCCCTGGCACTACATTGGCAGGGTTAAATGAGGCCTGTTCTACTTCAGCAAAGTAGTTTTCTGGATTGCGGTTTAGCTCGAAGAAACCCACATCAATCAATGGGTAGTCGCCGTGCGGCCACACTTTGGTCAGGTCAAATGGATTATATGGGGTTTGTGATGCTTCATGTTCTGGCATCACCTGAATTTGTAGTTTCCAGCGCGGGAAGTCGCCGCGTTCAATGGCTTCATACAGATCACGTTGAGAACTTTCACGATCCTGACCAACCAGTTTTTCAGCTTCATCATCCATAAGGTTCTCAATGCCTTGCTGGCAGCGGAAATGGAATTTAACCCAAAAACGCTCATTGGCGGCATTGATAAAGCTGAAGGTATGGCTGCCGAATCCGTGCATATGGCGATATGATTTTGGCAGGCCACGGTCACTGAAATCGATAGTGAGCTGGTGTAGCGATTCAGGCAGTTGCGAGAAGAAATCCCACTTATAAGTTGGGTTGCGCAGGTTGGTGCGTGGGTCACGTTTAACCACGTGGTTCAGATCCGGGAATTTCAGCGGATCACGTAAATAGAATACCGGTGTATCGTTACCGACCAAATCCCAGTTACCTTCCTCAGTGTAATATTTCATGGCAAAACCACGGATATCACGTTCGGCATCGGCCGCACCACGTTCACCTGCCACCGTTGAGAAGCGCACAAACATTTCAGTTTGTTTACCAATCTCAGAGAAAATTTTTGCGCGAGTATATTGGGTAATGTCGTGGGTGACGGTGAAGGTACCGTAAGCACCTGAGCCTTTAGCATGCATGCGGCGTTCCGGGATAACTTCACGATCGAAATGGGCCAGTTTTTCCAGGAACCAGACATCTTGCAACAACATCGGGCCGCGTCGACCAGCCGTCACAACATTATTATTATCAACGACGGGAGCACCTGCTGCGGTGGTTAATCCTTTCTTTTTACTCATCATTTTCTCCAGTGTGGCTGTTGAATTGATTGCACGTCGGGTGTTTTACAGCATGAGATTTCGCCAAAAGTCCGATTGGCAAAATAATAACTTAAACAACATCAGCGGTTTATTCTTTGATCTCCACACTAGTTGTAGCCTTATTGGTGCGATTCAGCAAATAGGCACACCTTATCGTTACCATTGCTGATATAAGACATGTCAATTACATGGTCATTTGCAATCATTTGAAATAGTGTTGTATTTAATCGGTTTTTACATGTGTTTATGTGGTTTTTTTCGGTTAAACTCGGGGTGGAAAAACCTGTCAGTGAGAATTGGCTCACAGGTGACATAATGGATAATGAGAGAAGAATATGAATAAATCTTTAGCCGCGTGCGCAGCCGGTCTGCTGCTTGTGGCAGGTTCAGCCAGTGCGATAAGTCTTAATGGTGAAGTGGGTAGTGATTATACCAACCTGGGTTTTGGCATGGGCACTAACACTGGTGGATTGGCTATTAGCGGCAACTGGGCGCGTAGCGATCACGATGGTGATGTCTATGGATTAGGCCTGGGTTTTAACTTACCACTTGGCCCATTGATGGCAACTGTCGGCGGTAAAGGCATTTATATGTCACCGGAAGATGGCAGCAGTGGTGGTGCAGTAGCGATTGGCGGCGGGTTAACTTACCCAATCAACAAATCATTTACTCTGTACGGTGAAGGCTATTTCGCCCCTGAAGAACTGACCAGCGGGATGAAGTCCTACAGTGAAGCCAATGGCGGCCTGCGCTGGAATGTATTCCGCCCATTAACTGTTGATGTCGGCTATCGCTATATCAATATGGAAGGTAAAGACGGGCGTCGGGATAATCGCGTAGCGGATGGTGTGTATATCGGCGCTGGCCTGAACTTCTGATTATCCTTCGTCCTTGACGCTACAGCGTTGTTAGCTGCATTCACTCACCCGAATCACTGACATGAGTCAGCTCATCGGGATTTGTTCATTTGCTGCCTAGCTGTAACGCCAATGACTTTGGCTAATATATTGGTGGTGTTGATTAAAGCAGGGCGCACTCCTGACAGGATATGCGCCTTTTTGTATTTATGGGCTGATTACCCGACTGCGGGTAATGCGCCGGTCACTATCCCTACTTGAATGCCAATCACCAGAACGCCACAAGCAAATACTGCGGCCAACGCCGGTTTCCCACCCCAAACGCGATAATTTCCCTGATGGATTTTACGTGCTTTCCACGCCAGCATCGCAGGTAGGATTAATGCTAATACTGATAATGCGACCGCTGCAAAGCCCAGCGCCATAATAAAACCACGTGGGTAAAACAGTGCAAACAGCAGCGGTGGTACAAAGGTAATCGCACCGGTTTGTAGGCGGCCCCGTACTGAATTGCGGCGTTTAAATAAATCGGCCAGATAATCAAACAGACCCAAGGCGACCCCGAGGAATGAGGTTGCCAGCGCCAGGTCGGCAAACAGGTGAACGGCCAGCTCAACATGAGGGGAGGCCACCACATCGCGTACGGCTTGCAATAGACCATTCAAACCGGCTTGCTGTGCCAATATTCCGACAAAAGTATGGGAGGAAATAGCGCCTAATGTCGCTAACTGCCAGAAAATATACGCAATTAATGGGATGGCGCTACCGATAATAAACACCCAGCGCAGTTTGCGAATATTGCCACCCATATAATTGACAATACTGGGTACGCTGCCATGAAAACCAAATGAGGTGAAAATCACCGGAATAGCAGAAAGCGCTAACCCTTGCTCCAGCGGTAACGTCAATAAATTGGTTTTTTCGATATGCGGCATCATCAGCGACAGCATGACTATCAGGAAGATAATTTTGGCGCTGAATAAGATGCGGTTAAATAAATCAACAGAATGAGTACCGATACAGACCACACCGCCGGCCACGAGTGTAAACAACAATACGCCGAGGTAGGTTGGAAATGATTGTTGAGTCCATTGGCTGATGCTGGTTGCCAGTAACTCACCGGCACCGCTGATATAGGCGGCAGTCAGCGCATACATCAAAAACATCATGCTAAAACCGGTGAGCCATTGCCCCCGATTGCCGAGATAGCGTTTAGCTAAAGTACCAAGCCCGGTATCTGCCGCTTCATGTTGATAGACTTCTACCAACAATAATGCGGTGTAACACATTAATACCCAAAGAAAAACTAATAGTGCGAGGGTGACGCCGAAACCGACTCCCGCCGCCGCCAGTGGCATTGCCAACATGCCAGCACCAATAGTGGTGCCAGCAACGATAAATATACTGCCCAGAGTGCGATTCTTCACGCTTTCCTCTACTACATGACAATTTATTGAAATTATTGAGTGCAGCAGGGTAGTAGATCGGCCCATTTGTGTCAAATCGTCGTTACGCAAGCTGTAAACTTATAATTACAGTATTCAGGGTGCTGAAATAGAGGCTTTTGCCATTGTTATTCATTCTGATAATGGATAACGATTGTGTTTAGGCAGGGAGCTTCATAAAGTGAATGTATAAGCGCCAACGGAGAAGAAAATGATCAGAGTTGAGATGTTGAGTACCGGGGATGAAGTGCTGCATGGGCAGATTATTGATACCAACGCGGCATGGTTGGCAGATTATTTATTTAATCAGGGATTGCCAATCAGCAGTCGGGAAACCGTCGGGGATTCACTTTCCGCTCTTATTGAGGTGCTGACGGAGCGGAGTCAGGTGGCTGATGTGCTGATTGTTAATGGCGGCCTTGGGCCGACCAGTGATGACTTGAGCGCGTTGGCAGCGGCGCGTGCTGCCGGGACGGAACTGATTGAGCATCCAGAATGGATTGCGCGGATGGAGGCTTTCTTTCAAGAGCGCGGCCGCGAGATGTCATCGACTAACCGTAAACAAGCCCATATTCCGGCGAATGCGGAAATGTTGGATAACCCGGTTGGAACTGCCTGCGGTTTCGCTTTACGGCTCAATAAGTGCCTGATGTTTTTCACACCTGGTGTACCGTCAGAATTTAAAGTGATGGTTGAACAGCAGATTATGCCGCGCTTACGTCAACATTTTGATGTGGCAGAGCCACCATTGTGTCTGCGCATGACCACCTTTGGTCGCTCAGAAAGTGATTTGGCACTCGAATTGGACTCATTACCGCTTCCGGACGGCGCGGTGCTTGGTTATCGTTCATCTGCACCTATTATTGAGCTGAAACTCACCGGGCCAGCGTCGCAACAAGCGGCGATGGAAGAGGTTTGGCAGCAGGTCAGGGCAGTGGCGGGTGATAGCACGATATTCGAAGGCACGCGCGGTTTACCGGCATTGTTGAGTGAGCAATTGACCCAACGTGGATTATTGTTGGCAGTTAGCGAACAATTTACCGCTGGCTTGCTGCACTGGCAATTACAAAGCGCCGCGGCACCCTTGGCTGGGGGCGAGTTACTACCGGCCCATTGTCAGGAGTCATTAGCCGAGGTGGCGGGCCGCGCTCAGTCATTATCGATGCTGTGTGGTGCGCAAATGGTGCTGGCGGTAGGGGCCATGCAACATGATTGTCTGAGTGTTGCACTGCATACCCCTGAGGGAACTTTTGCTCAGACGGTGCGTTACCAGGCCAGCCGACATGGTTTGCGCATCCGTCAGGAAAGCAGTGCCATGCTGGCTTTAGATATGTTGCGCCGCTGGTTAAAAGGCAGCCCGATTTGTGGTCAGCACGGTTGGCTGGAAGTGGTTGAGATTTTGTAGCTACCATCGCGGCTACTATCGTGTAACAACGAAAAAGGCAGAACCTGTGTTCTGCCTTTTATTGATATCGATTGTTGTTAGCGCGATTTACTTAACCTGCGCACTTCTAACGTCTTTTCCTGCTTCCCAAATCCGGTATTTCACATCAACGCCCTGCGGTACATAAACCACAATTGGCAAGCGGCTGTTATAGCGCTGCATGGCGGCATCACCCAGATTGGCGGCGATAAATTGTGGGTGGCGGGTGTTATCCGGACAAGCCATCATGGTCGAGGCAGGTTCGGAGATTTTATCCATCACCAAATAGTCAAAGCCCCAGCCAGACAAGGTTCTGGTTTCCAGATTGCCACCGAGCATATGGCGGTTGCAGTCAACTTCAATGGTTTTACCGATCAGCAATTCAACTTTGAAGCGGCTTTCGTCTTCTTGTGGCTCGAGGAAAATGACTTGGCGGCTCATGCCTTTTTCAGCTTGAGGATAAGGCGCAATCTTCTCTAACGGCTGTTGTTGATTAAGTGGCGGCTCGGTAGCGGCAATAGTACTGGCAGAGGCGGCCATTAACAGGCTGGTTATGGCGATTGACAGTTTTTTCATCTTTTGTCCCTATGATTTTAATTCCAGATGCAAAAATATCATCTATTCAACAGGCTGATTATAGGTGAAATCCGATTGGCTGATTTATCTATCTGCTTAAAGCTCGATTTCAATATCGCCCTTTGGCTGACAACAACAGGGCAGGATCTCGCCAGTCTGGATAAATGCCAGCGGCTGCTGTTGATAGCAGACCTCGCCTTTCAGCAAGCGCAGGCGGCAGGAGCCACAATAGCCAGAGCGACATTGGTATTCGATGGCTACCTGATGATATTCAAGCGTTTCTAGCAAGTTACGGCTGTTAGCGGGGCGGTTAAGTCGAGCACCGGTGGTGCTCAACGTCACAATAGATTTCATGGATTACAGCTCGAAATCACTCAGGTCATCAGCACTGACTTCTGAATCAATCTGACCGACCAGATAAGAACTGACTTCAACTTCCTGCGGCGCAACTTGTACGTTATCAGACACTAACCAAGAGTTGATCCACGGAATGGGGTTGGTGCGGGTATTGAATGGTATGCCCAGACCCACGGCTTGCATGCGGATATTGGTAATATATTCCACATATTGGCACAGGATTTCTTTGTTCAGGCCAATCATAGAGCCGTCACGGAACAGATACTCTGCCCACTCTTTCTCTTGTTGTGCGGCCAGAACAAACAGGTCATAGCATTGTTGCTGACATTCTTCAGCAATTTCAGCCATTTCCGGGTCGTCTTCGCCACTGCGCATCAGATTCAGAATATGTTGGGTACCGGTCAGATGCAGGGCTTCGTCGCGGGCAATCATTTTGATGATTTTGGCGTTACCTTCCATCAGTTCGCGCTCGGCAAAGGCAAAGGAGCAGGCGAAGCTGACGTAGAAACGGATGGCTTCCAGCGCATTCACACTCATCAAACACAGATAAAGCTGCTTTTTCAGCTCACGCAGATTCACCACGACGGTTTTACCGTTCACCTGATGGGTGCCTTCCCCCAGCAGATGGTAGTAACTGGTCATCTCAATCAAATCATCATAATAGGCTGAGATATCTTTTGCGCGTTTGAGGATCTCTTCGTTGGTCACGATATCATCAAAAACAATCGACGGATCGTTGACGATATTACGGATGATATGAGTGTAAGAACGTGAGTGAATGGTTTCTGAAAATGACCAGGTTTCAACCCAGGTTTCCAGCTCAGGAATAGAGATAAGCGGCAACAGGGCGACGTTAGGGCTGCGGCCCTGAATGGAGTCCAGCAACGTTTGGTATTTCAGGTTACTGATAAAAATGTGTTTTTCGTGATCTGGCAGGGCGTTGTAATCAATACGATCGCGGGAAACATCAATTTCTTCCGGACGCCAGAAAAACGAGAGTTGTTTCTCAATCAGTTTTTCGAAAATAGCGTGCTTTTGTTGGTCGAAACGTGCCACGTTGACGGATTGACCAAAGAACATCGGTTCGAGTAACTGATTGTTTTTATTTTGCGAAAAAGTGGTATAGGCCATGATTTCCTCAGGGACAGCAAAGGGCAAATGAAGATAGGCCCGTGATGACCCCTTGTGGGATCATCGGGAGGGCCTGAACTCAAAATCAGATCTTACATGCACCGCCTTCACAGTCGTCATCACCCGGCTGACTTTGGATATCTTCCTGCACATCATCAGCACCATCGCGGGTGTTTTGATAGTAAAGGGTTTTTACGCCAAATTTGTAGGTGGTGAGCAAATCTTTCAGCAACTGCTTCATCGGCACTTTGCCTGACGGGAAGCGGGTTGGGTCATAATTGGTGTTAGCTGAAATCGCTTGGTCGACGAATTTCTGCATCAAACCAACCAGTTGCAGATAACCATCGTTATTTGGCATATCCCACAGCAGTTCATAAGCATCTTTCAAGCGCTCATACTCAGGGACAACCTGACGCAGGATACCATCTTTCGAAGCTTTGATACTGACATAGCCGCGTGGTGGTTCAATACCATTGGTGGCATTGGAGATCTGCGAAGATGTCTCGGAAGGCATCAGTGCTGACAGCGTGGAGTTACGCAGGCCGTGAGTTTGAATATCCTTACGCAGCGTTTCCCAATCGTAATGCAAAGGTTCGTCACTGATGGTATCCAAATCTTTCTTATAGGTATCAATCGGCAAAATACCCTGTGAATAGGTGGTTTCGTTGAACCACTGGCAAGCACCTTGTTCACGGGCCAGCGCATTTGAGGCTTTCAGCAAATAGTACTGAATAGCTTCAAAGGTGCGGTGAGTCAGATTGTTGGCGCTGCCATCGGAATAACGAACGCCATTCTTCGCCAGATAATAGGCAAAGTTAATCACACCGATACCCAAGGTACGGCGACCCATAGCACCGCGTTTTGCTGCGGCAATCGGGTAATCTTGATAATCCAGCAATGCATCCAGTGCTCGTACAGCCAGCACTGCCAAGTCTTCTAAATCATCAAGGCTATCAATGGCACCTAAGTTGAACGCCGACAAGGTACAGAGCGCGATTTCACCATTTTCGTCGTTAATGTCATTTAACGGCTTGGTTGGCAAAGCAATTTCCAGACACAGGTTTGACTGGCGCACCGGCGCAATTTTCGGGTCAAACGGGCTGTGGGTGTTGCAGTGATCTACGTTCTGGATATAGATACGACCAGTAGAAGCACGTTCTTGCATCATCAAAGAGAATAACTCAACCGCTTTGACTCGTTGTTTACGGATGCTGTCATCTTGTTCGTATTGAGTATAAAGGCGCTCAAATTCGTCTTGATCGGCGAAGAACGCGTCATACAACCCTGGAACATCGGATGGGCTGAACAGGGTGATATCTTCACCTTTCAGCAAGCGCTGATACATCAGCTTGTTGATTTGCACGCCGTAATCCATATGGCGTACGCGGTTGCCTTCCACCCCACGGTTGTTTTTCAGCACCAGCAGGCTTTCAACTTCCAAATGCCACATCGGGTAGAACAGCGTGGCTGCACCACCACGTACCCCCCCCTGCGAACAGGATTTCACCGCAGTTTGGAAGTGTTTATAGAACGGAATACAACCGGTATGGAAAGCTTCACCGCCGCGAATTGGGCTACCCAGAGCACGAATACGGCCCGCATTGATGCCGATACCGGCGCGTTGTGACACATATTTCACAATGGCGCTGGAAGTGGCATTGATGGAATCCAGGCTGTCACCACACTCGATCAACACGCAAGAACTGAACTGGCGGGTCGGGGTACGGACGCCGGACATAATTGGCGTTGGCAATGAGATCTTAAAGGTAGAGATAGCATCATAGAAACGCTTGATGTAATCCATGCGGGTTTCGCGCGGGTAGTTAGAGAACAAGCAGGCGGAAACCAGAATGTACAGGAATTGGGCACTTTCATAGATCTCGCCGCTGACGCGGTTTTGCACCAAATATTTGCCTTCCAACTGCTTAACAGCAGCATAGGAGAAGTTCATATCGCGCCAATGGTCGATGAAAGTGTCCATCTGTTCGAACTCTTCTGCGGTGTAATCTTCCAGCAGATGTTTATCGTATTTACCCATCTCCACCATTTTCGTCACATGGGCGAATAATTTTGGCGGTTCAAACTGGCCATAGGCTTTTTTGCGCAGATGGAAGATAGCCAGACGTGCGGCCAGATATTGGTAATCTGGTGCATCGCGTGAGATCAAATCTGCGGCAGCTTTGATGATGGTTTCGTGGATATCGGCGGTTTTGATGCCATCATAAAACTGAATGTGTGAACGCAATTCTACTTGAGATACTGAGACGTTATGTAAACCTTCCGCGGCCCAGTCGATGACCCGGTGGATTTTATCCAGATTGATGCGTTCTTTACTGCCATCGCGTTTAGTAACAAGTAGGCTTTGGTTCATGTGTTCGTGACCTTTGTTCCCCTTACTCAGTGTCTATACAGCACAAATTTACGCACTCCATGATTAAGATAATCACTGAGGTCGTAGTGTATTGTTCAGTATGTAAACACAATATATAGGGGGTGGGTGGTGGATAGATAACAAGATAGTGAGTATTGAGACTTTTGGCAAGTGAACAAGATCGCTAAATTGTGTGGATAACTTGGGGGTGAATTGTTACGAAAGGCTCACAGGCTGCGTCATTACTGGGGCTTGCTGCCCGACACTCTGGGGGATAAGATTTTGCCGAAAATCTTAAAATCATGATCGTTTGCCGGTTTATTAAACATTAGAAAAAAACAGCATAACTTATCGCTTTTATTGTTCAAAAAGACGCTTTCTGCCTAATTTTCTGATTGACGCGGCATAAAGCGACAAAATGGTGCGCGAAGACACAAAAAATGGATACATTAAGGGCAATTTGCTCCATCAGAGAGCAATCAAGTGACTGGCTCTCTGACAGTAATAATCTGCGCTTTATGCTTCATCCCGTTGAGTGTGCACCATATAATTCACATCAACATTGCGGCCCAGCTTGAAATGGTCTGTTATCGGATTGTAATGCAATCCAATAATATGGCGTTCGCGCAGTGGGGTTTGGTCCACCCAACCAATCAGTTCTGACGGGCGGATAAACTTTTTCGCATCATGGGTGCCTTTCGGTACCATTTTCAATACATATTCCGCGCCAACCACGGCCATCAACCATGATTTGGTATTGCGATTAATGGTCGAAAAGAAAACGTGACCGCCGGGTTTGACCAGTTGTGCGCAGGCGCGAATAACCGAAGCAGGGTCAGGGACGTGCTCGAGCATCTCCATACAGGTCACAACATCGTAATACTGCGGGTGTTTTTGCGCGTGGCTTTCGACTGTTTCCTGAACATAATCAAGCTTGGTGCCGGTTTCCAGTGCATGTAATCGAGCCACTTGCAGCGGCTCGTAACCCATATCCAACCCGGTAACCTGCGCACCTTCACGCGCCATGCTTTCAGCTAAAATGCCACCACCGCAACCGACATCCAGCACTTTCTTATCGAAAATACCGCCAGCGCGCTGCAAAATGTAATCAAGGCGCAGCGGGTTAATACGATGGAGCGGCTTAAATTCACCTTCCAAATCCCACCAGCGGGAGGCAACTGCCTCAAATTTGGCGATTTCTTGTTCATCGACGTTCTGATTAAGGGCGGTGACATCTGCGCACATGATAGAGTTCTCACTGTTTTGCTTCTTTGCGCGGATTATACATAACTCGTTTCGACAAACATCATGCAGTTTCGCCAAAATCTGCGATTTGTGATATAGTTTCGTACCTTTAAATCCGGTAATTAGTAGAGGGATAGCGGCTCAATGAGCGACCTTGCCAGAGAAATAACACCGGTCAACATCGAGGAAGAGCTGAAAAGCTCCTATCTGGATTATGCGATGTCCGTTATTGTCGGACGTGCGTTACCAGATGTCCGGGATGGACTGAAACCGGTGCACCGTCGCGTACTGTTTGCGATGAATGTACTGGGTAATGACTGGAATAAGCCATACAAAAAATCGGCCCGTGTAGTCGGGGACGTTATCGGTAAATATCACCCGCATGGTGACAGCGCGGTCTACGACACAATTGTGCGTATGGCCCAGCCGTTCTCACTGCGCTATATGCTGGTGGATGGGCAGGGCAACTTCGGTTCCGTTGATGGCGACTCCGCAGCAGCGATGCGTTATACCGAAATCCGTATGTCTAAAATTGCTCACGAATTGTTGGCGGACTTAGAAAAAGATACCGTCGACTTCGTGCCGAACTATGACGGTACGGAGCAAATTCCTGCCGTAATGCCAACCCGAATCCCTAACTTGCTGGTTAACGGCTCGTCAGGTATTGCTGTCGGTATGGCAACCAATATTCCGCCGCATAACCTTTCTGAGGTTATTGATGGCTGTCTGGCCTATATCGAAGATGAAAACATCACCATTGAAGGGTTGATGGAGTACATCCCGGGGCCAGATTTCCCAACTGCTGCGATTATCAATGGTCGCCGTGGTATTGAAGAAGCTTATCGTACTGGCCGTGGCAAGGTGTATATCCGTGCCCGTGCTGAAGTTGAGGCTGACGCTAAAACCGGTCGCGAAACCATTATTGTTCACGAGATCCCGTATCAGGTGAACAAGGCGCGGTTGATTGAAAAAATCGCCGAGCTGGTTAAAGAAAAACGCGTAGAAGGCATCAGTGCGTTGCGTGATGAGTCTGATAAAGACGGCATGCGTATCGTGATTGAAATCAAACGTGATGCTGTCGGGGAAGTGGTTCTAAACAACCTCTACTCTCTGACGCAATTGCAGGTGACTTTCGGTATCAATATGGTGGCTCTGTCTCAAGGGCAGCCTAAATTGCTTAACCTGAAAGACATTTTAGTTGCTTTCGTGCGTCACCGCCGTGAAGTGGTGACTCGCCGTACCATTTTTGAACTGCGTAAAGCACGTGACCGCGCACATATCCTTGAAGCGCTGGCTATTGCACTGGCTAACATCGATCCGATTATCGAGTTGATCCGCCGTGCAGCAACACCTGCTGAAGCGAAAGCCGGCTTGATTGCCAGCCCATGGGAGTTAGGCAACGTTGCAGCCATGTTGGAACGTGCCGGTGGTGATGCTGCCCGCCCTGAATGGTTGGAAGCTGAGTTCGGTATCCGTGACGGCAAATATTATCTCACCGAGCAGCAAGCTCAGGCGATTTTGGATCTGCGCTTGCAGAAACTGACCGGCCTGGAGCATGAAAAACTGCTGGATGAGTATAAAGAGCTACTGACCGTCATTGCCGAGCTGATCTTTATTCTGGAAAATCCAGAGCGCTTGATGGAAGTTATCCGCGAAGAGTTAGTTGCTATTAAAGAGCAATATAATGACGCGCGTCGGACTGAAATCACGGCGAATACCTCTGACATCAATATTGAAGATCTGATTAATCAGGAAGATGTGGTTGTGACATTGTCCCATCAGGGCTATGTCAAATACCAACCTCTGTCTGATTACGAAGCTCAGCGTCGTGGTGGTAAAGGTAAATCGGCTGCGCGTATCAAAGAAGAAGACTTCATTGATCGCCTGCTGGTCGCCAACACCCACGATACTATTTTATGCTTCTCCAGCCGTGGCCGTCTCTATTGGATGAAGGTCTATCAGTTGCCGGAAGCCAGTCGTGGCGCGCGTGGTCGTCCGATCGTCAACTTGTTGCCGCTGGAGCCAAATGAGCGTATCACCGCCATCCTGCCGGTGCGGGAATACGAAGAAGGTCGTCACATCTTTATGGCTACCGCTAGCGGTACCGTGAAGAAAACCGCACTGACCGAGTTTAGCCGTCCACGCAGTGCCGGGATTATTGCCGTAAATCTGAATGAAGGCGATGAACTGATTGGTGTCGATCTGACTGATGGCACTAACGAAGTCATGCTGTTCTCTGCATTGGGTAAAGTGGTTCGCTTCCCTGAATCGCAGGTCCGTTCGATGGGCCGTACCGCGACCGGTGTACGCGGTATCAACCTCAATGGCGACGATCGGGTTATTTCTCTTATCATCCCTCGTGGCGATGGCGAAATCCTGACTGTGACTGAAAACGGTTACGGTAAACGTACCGCAGTGGAAGAATATCCAACCAAGTCCCGTGCGACTCAGGGGGTTATCTCCATTAAAGTCAGTGAGCGTAATGGTAAGGTTGTTGGGGCGGTACAAGTCGCGCCGACTGACCAAATCATGATGATCACCGATGCCGGTACACTGGTACGTACCCGCGTATCAGAGGTGAGTGTTGTGGGGCGTAATACCCAAGGTGTGACACTTATCCGTACCGCTGAAGACGAGCATGTCGTTGGCCTGCAACGTGTAGCTGAGCCGGAAGAGGATGATGACATCCTTGAGGGTGAATCATTAGAAGGTGAAGAGGGCAGCGAGGAAGATGCTGCACTGAATGCACCAGAAGATGAAGATGCTGCTGACGAAACAGAAGACGATGACAACGCATAATGCGTAAATGAAATAGAAGCCAGCTTACGAGCTGGCTTTTTTATGCTGACTTTTTAATGAGTCATGGGTAGTGTATTCTGTTATTACGCAGCCTGCCCGGCGATGCTTTCATCATGGTATCAGATTGAAATATCTTTCTTCATTTCGCACGACGCTGAAAATCTCCCGTTACCTATTTCGGGTATTGGCGGTCATGTTATGGTCACTTGGCGCACTGCTGACCACTTTTTATATCCTGAACATTCTTAACGAGAAAAAATCCGATATTCGTCAGGAATATAATACTAACTTTGAGCAAGCGCAGAACTACATTAGGCACTCTTCCGACATTATTCGTGATATCAAATATATGGCGGAAAACAGGCTTAATCACAATACTGCGAGCAGTGACATTGCTTCGGGCGCTTTTATCAAAAATAAAGCCACGCCCAAATATTACCCACTCAATTCTGAAGCCGATTGCGCCACACTTAATTCGTCTCGCCATTCATCATTAGATTCTCTCAGTAATCTTATTTTGTATTGGAAAGAGAACTTCGCTGCCGCCTATGATCTTAATCGGATATTTTTTATTGGCAGTGACACCATGTGCATGGTGGACTTCGATATTCGCAATGTTCCGATGGAGCAAGAAAGCTTACTGAAGTCGCTGAGTGAACATATTGCACGGTATCGTGAGGCCAATAATCAGGATAAAGACAGCCCGCTATATTGGGTAGTCCCTGGTGTGCGTCCTGAAATAGGCACCTTATATGTGCTTAGCCCACTTTATGTGGGGAATAAGTTAGAAGCATTAGTCGGCACGGAACAGACTATTCGTCTGGAAGATTTTATCTCCTCCGGCCCGTTGCCCATTGGCGTGACTTTGCTGGATCAAAATAATGAGCCAGTATTACGTCTGGCAACGGGTGAACGCTATGCCTCGATGTTGGATGACTACCCAGATACTCCCTCTTACTTTGGCTATGTGGACGATTATAATTACCTTTTGCTGAAAAAGAATTTACTGCCGTCCCCCCTCAGTATTGCCTATTCTTTGCCGGTCAAAACCATAATAGAGATATTCAAGTTATTAATTTTTAATGCTTTGTTGCTGAATGCTCTTTCTGCGGTGGTGATATTTACGTTGGCCTGGTTGTTTGAGCGAAAAATGTTCCATCCGGCTGAAGATAATGCTTTGCGTTTGGAAGAACATGAGCAATTTAACCGTAAAATTGTGGCCTCTGCTCCGGTGGGTATTTCCATTCTGCGGATCAGTGACGGCACCAATATCCTCAGTAACGAATTAGCACATAACTATATTAACTTGCTGACCAATGAGGATCGTGAACGTATTACGCGCATTATTTGTGAGCAACAGGCGAATTTTGTCGATGTGATGACCAGTAATAATAACAATCTACAAATCAGCTTCGTTCACTCCCGCTACCGTAATGAAGATGTAGCGATTTGTGTGTTGGTAGATGTCAGTTCACGCGTAAAAATGGAAGAGTCATTGCAGGAAATGGCAGCAGCGGCGGAGCAGGCTAGCCAATCAAAATCAATGTTTTTGGCAACTGTCAGTCACGAACTGCGTACTCCGCTGTATGGCATTATTGGTAACCTGGATTTATTGCAAACCAAAGAATTACCTCAGGGTGTTGAGCGTCTGGTGACGGCGATGAACAACTCGTCAGGGTTATTGCTCAAAATTATCAGTGATATTCTCGACTTCTCCAAAATAGAATCCGAGCAACTGAAAATTGAGCCAAGTGAGTTTTCCACTGTAGAGGTGATAACACATATCACGGCGAACTATTTACCGCTGGTGGTGAAAAAGCGTTTGGGCCTTTACTGCTTTATTGAAGCTGATGTTCCACGGCTGATGTTGGGTGATGCGGTTCGCCTACAACAAGTTATCTCTAACTTACTCAATAACGCGATTAAATTTACTGACACCGGTTGCATCATTTTGCAGGTAAGGGTCCGTGGCTATTACCTGGAGTTCCGCGTGCGCGATACCGGTGTGGGGATAAATTCACGTGAGATAAATCAGCTATTTGATCCGTTCTTCCAGGTGGGAACGGGGGTACAGCGCCATTTCCAAGGAACCGGGTTAGGGTTAGCAATTTGTGAGAAATTGGTCAACCTGATGGACGGCGATGTTGAAGTGATTTCAGAGCTGGGAATGGGCAGCATTTTTGCCATTCGTATTCCTTTGTATCTGAAAGGAGTTCAACATCATGTCCAAAATGCAGTCTTGCCGAAGAGTGAGCGCTGGCAAGGGAAAATACTGTGGCTGGATATCCGTAATGCTCGTCTTGAGAGCTATTTACTCGATCTGTTAAGTCACTTTGGTGCGACTATCCAACGCTATAGCAATGAGCAAACATTGCAGGATCAAGTGCTTATCTGTGATTATTTACCACAAATAAACGCGCCATTATCAACATGGATTCAGCTATCCATTGAACATATTGGTTTACCACAAGAGACTCGTCCAGGTTATTGGTTGCTTAGCACATCCACATTGCTGGAAATTATCCCATTATTGGATCACATATTGTTGGATCAGCGAGTTGTTGAGGACACACCACTGGCGTTGCCTGCACCGAAAACTAATCTGGATGAGAATGCAGATCTGCACATTCTGGTGGTGGATGACCATCCTATCAACCGGCGGTTGTTGGCTGATCAATTGACAGCTTTAGGTTATCGGGTCATTACGGCTAATGATGGGCTGGATGCTCTGGCGGTGTTGAATACAAATAGTGTCGATATTGTGCTAACTGACGTGAATATGCCGAATATGGATGGTTATCGCCTGACTCATCGCCTGCGAGAACTGAATCATAATTTCCCGGTAATTGGTGTTACGGCTAATGCCTTGGCCGAAGGCAAGCAGCGCTGTATTGAAGCGGGTATGGATAACTGTTTATCTAAGCCGGTAACATTGGATACTTTGCGCCAGATGTTGCGATATTATGGCGATAAGGTGCGAAAAACCCGCTAAAGCAGAAATAGAAATATATGCCCAAAGTAATTGGAGTTGCAGGTAGGCAGCAAGCGAATGAATCCCGATGAGCTTACACAGGTAAGTGATTCGGGTGAGTGAGAGTAGCTAACACCGCTGCAACTTCAAGTACGAAGGGCATAATAAACCCGGCGCTGCTGAGCAATGCCGGGTTGGGGAACAGAAATTATTCTTTGTCCTGGCCAATAGTGACAGAGGAAAGGTAGTTCAACAGGGCAATATCATTATCCACGCCCAGTTTCAGCATCGCCGACTTCTTCTGGCTACTGATGGTTTTGATGCTGCGATTCAGTTTTCTGGCAATTTCTGTTACCAGGAAACCTTCAGCAAATAACCGTAAAACTTCACTTTCTTTCGGTGATAAACGTTTGTCACCGTAACCATTAGCGCTGATTTTCTCCAACAGCTTAGCCACACTTTCAGGGGTGAATTTTTTCCCTTTCTGTAATGCTGCCAAAGCCTTAGGTAAATCAGCAGGCGCGCCTTGTTTTAGTACAATCCCATCAATATCCAAGTCCAAAACTGAACTAAGAATAGCAGGGTTATTATTCATCGTTAGTACTATTATGGCTAAATCTGGGTAGTGTCGTTTTATATATTTTATCAATGTGATGCCATCACCGTACTTATCTCCAGGCATGGAGAGGTCAGTAATTAGCACGTTGGCATCGAGTTTAGACAAGTTGTTAATAAGCGCTGTGGAGTCTTCAAACTCCCCGACAACGTTTACCCACTCAATTTGTTCAAGTGACTTTCGGATGCCAAACAACACAATTGGATGGTCATCAGCAATAATTACATTAAGGTTGTTCATGGTTATGGGTTACCTTGCTGCAACAGTCTGGTGACGAAAGAATCAATTTGACTGATGCTATTTTCGATCTTCAACCGATCGCCATCTGCGATATGCTGTTCTAATGTTTCACACAGTTGTTTGCCGATAAGCAAATTCAACATAGCAAATACGCCTTTCAATCGATGTGCGGTCTGCGAAAGCGATATGAAATCACGTTGCTGAAGTTCAGTATACAGTTTCTTCAGATCTACCGGTACTGTCTCAACAAATAAGGAATAATAGTCACTGGATTTTAGTTGTTGCTCGTAAGCGTTTATATCATCAGCAGCAATGGATTCAGGCTTTTCAATGTGTTCATCAGATGAAATCTGCTGTTCGATTAATAATAATATTGCATCAATGACTGCACTTCCTAAATTATAATTTACCCGAATATAATTATCCTGCAACTGCTGCATTCCTACTTCGTCAGATGCAAGTAATAAAGTAAAGTTATCATAGTGTTGTGGGTTATCAGTCACCGTTACATCATAGTCTCGGCCCGGCAAGCGGTCATCGACGATAATGCAGTTAGCGCCAAATGAATTCAATAATGTAGTGATTATAGAACGCACTTCTTCCGACGTTATATCTAATAATACCGTGACACCATCCAATAATTTCTCTTGTTCCTCCTCCAGCTCATTTTGGATAGCAATCGTAACCCGGATTGTATAACGAGTACCTATATCAACTTTGCTACGAATCTCTAATTGACCGTTTAATTTTTTACATAATTGGTTACATAAAAAGAATGTTAACCCCGAACTGTGATTGTATCTGTCGGCCAATGTTTGGCTGAGGAAAGGGTAATTAAGATTACTGATCTCTTCATCAGAAATGCCCACACCCGTATCGGTAATTTGAATAATCAGTTGTTCCGGGTGTCCAGGCTCATGATCCACATTAAGCGTTATCTTACCGTAAGCAGTCGTGATAACAGAATAATGCAGTAGTAATGAAAGTATTTTACGCAATACTTTTTCATCACCAATGTAATTTTGGTCGAGGCCAACAAGATAATGATTAAACAGAGTTAACCCTTTCTGATTTATCGCTGGCAGCACATCCAGTAGCAGCCCATCAATTAATGCCGACAGGGAGAAACTATGTTGTTCTGGTTGCCAATCCTGAGTTTCTAAACGTGTTAGTAAGGTAATATTATCAATCAGCTCAATGATACTTTCAGATTGTTCTGCCAGTTTGCTCGCTAATTCATGTTGCAACGCCGGGTCAGTAGTATTTTGTAATTCTTTGGCCGTTTGATTGAGGTTATTAATGGGTTGATTCAGTTCAATACCCAGGTTATGGAGCATTAGTTTACGGGCTTGCAGGCTTTTGTCGTATTCACGTCTGGCCTGTTGTAGGCGTTTATTGACCAAAACTTCTTTATCCTGGTCATGGAGCAGGAAAAGATAGGTTTCAGGCGAAAACTTACTGCGGAACATCCTGATTTCGTAAACTTCATTATTCACCGTGCCCTGAATCACCCCGTGGTGCTGTTCTGCCATATGGGCAATTTTTTGCAGGTTAAGGTGAGGCATCAGGTTATCGGCTATCTGATTACTGGCGACTACCGCATTGCTACTGAAATTATAAACCAGTAGCCCTTGTGGCAAGCTGGTAATAATTTCCTGACTCAGTGATTTTTGCGCTTCTAATTGATCAAGGATATCTGTACTTGGGCGAACGAATTGGCGACGAATAAAATAGATCCCCAAAACAGCCAGAGCCAGTAGCAATATATTGGACAAGATTAGCCAGAAGTTATTTCTCAGCAAATCAATGGCCAGCACGGTCACCGGAACACGATAAACAATTTTCAACGACGCGTTGGCCAGTGGCGCTGAAATTTCAACCCAATAGCCATTGAGTGTCACGCTGGCAGCGGCAGTATCCTCCGGTGCCATCCCCTCATTAATCGGTGTTTTATCCGGTTGCAACAGGAAGTTCGAACGCGCCATATTCGGCGGAATTAAGTCATTAATCGGCAAATCAAAGGCAATGACCGTCGCCAGATGACCGGGATGATTAAAGGTGGTTCGAATCGTGAAATAGTAGGCGTTCTGGAAGCGTAATTTCCGCAATGGAGAGAAACTCTCACGCTCATCTAGCGTATTGGCCTGTTGTAGCATTTCTGCTCGCCGAGACTCTGCGGCGGCAGTCAGGTAGCTTTCTTTAAAACGCGAAGTGACTTCCTTTAAGGCCTGAGTGGTGATGAGGGTTAGGCTATTGTCCTGGCCGTTCAGATAATACATTGAGTAGGTATCATTCTGAGCTCCCCAATGGCTGTCGAGATAATCTGACAACTGCAAGGTCATGGCGAGTGTGGCAGGTTCGTGATTACCAAAAATGACGGCGTCAGTTTTTCTGCGCGGTTTTTCAATATAGTAAATATCAGGGCGCAGACGCACTTCTTGGGCAGAAAGAATATTTTTATCAGAGATATTCGGATTATTGGCAAAATCATATATCTGGTAGGTGTGGTAACGATAATCATCGATACGTTGCTGTAAGCCGGTGGCAATATAGCTCAATGCGTGTTTTTTTTCTGTCAGGTAAGCATTGGTATAGTTGTAGCCATACAGCCCAACGGTGATGAACAGTAATACGATAAATAGCCAGAAGCAGCGCGTAATGTTAGCTGAACTGGTAGATAACGAGTTATTTTGCATAACGATAATGCATATCCCTTGGTTAGCGCGTGACGGCTTTGGCGCTGGCTGTCACTGTGAGTAACAAGACGGCCACACAGCCAAAAGCAACCGATAAGTTACTGATCTGGGCAACAAAACCAATGGCTGCGGGGCCTGCCAGAATACCGGCGTAACCGATAGTGGTTATAGAGGCCACCGCTAAATTGGCTGGCATGACAGTTTGGTTGCCTGCGGCAGTGAACAGGATTGGCACCACATTTGATGCACCCAGCCCCACAAGCATAAAGCCAATAAGGGCGGCGATTGGGCTATCAATGCTTATCGCGATGATAATCCCCACCGCAGCACATAAGCTGCCGCCTAATAATACCTTGTATCGGCCCAATCCGTTGACAATCCGATCACCATTTAACCGGCCCAGCGTCATCGCAATAGCAAATACTGCATAACCCATTCCTGCTTGTGAGGGGTCCATACCGCGCAGTGTGGTCAGGAAAACGGCACTCCAGTCAAGCATTGAACCTTCTGCCAGGAACATCACAAAACACAAAAAACCGATAAACATCACCCATCCCCGCGGCAGCACGAACAGTGGGCCATCATGAGGCTCTCCGCTGCCCTGTAACAGATTTTTATTGGCGGTTAGTAATAGGATAATCATTAATGCGACGGTAGCAATGATGGCGGTGAGCGGGCTTAGCCCCAGCCACAATAATGCACTGACGCCGCCAGCACCGGCAATTCCCCCCACGCTGAACAGCCCGTGGAAACCGGACATCATTGCGCGCCCACTGGCTTTCTCAACAATGACCGCTTGAATATTCATTGCAACATCTATTATGCCCATCGCCGCACCGAAGACCAGCAGCGCCAGCGCCATCGTCACGGGGGTATTCATCAACACCAGCAAGGGGAGGTCGAGGCAGAGCACAGCTCCCGCTAACAAAATCACCGCCCGGCATCCCCATTTTGCTGTGAGCACTCCGGTCAGGGGCATAGCAAGCATCGATCCAACACCAATGCACAATAATAGTAAGCCCAGTGAGGCATCGTTAAGACCTATCCGTTCTTTGGCAAAGGGTACCAGTGGTGCCCAGGCGGCCATTCCCAATCCGGAAATAAAAAATGCGAGCCGAGTCGAGACTTGCTGCGCAACACCGGGCTGCACTGTTAATTGGTGTGTTTTGGCGGTCATGAGGTATGGGATCTGCGATTGATATGAATAATAAATATAGACAGACGTTTCTATCACAAAGCGAAATGCGGGTCGAAGGGATTTATCTGGATTAGTTGAAACTTAACCGCCTTATTTATCGATATGCTGACTTTATTATCGATGTGGTTAATATTTGAGCAATCTACCTCTTTAGTAGAATAATTCAATAAATCTAAACTATGGAAAAATAGTTTCCCCTTCATGTTGCACAAATGTAATAACTACATATTAATTTTAATGCTTATTCCTGTGTATAAATAATTAACATTACTATGGTTTCCTCCTGTGATAGCTAACGTTGATGAAACGATTAAAGCTTAATTTATCATTATGTTACATTTTTTATTTTAGCGATTTTTATCGAGAAGTAGCCGATACATATTATTTTGATTACTAATGTTTGTAAATTAAATGAAAAATTTAATTGTACAGTTTTAACATTATCTACTTATATTTAAGTAGTCTCAATCAGCTAGCTGTTCGAGATCACATTAAAAAAACAAGATAAACACATATTGCGCTGATTTCTTTGCTGTTATTAACCACACCAGAAACAAGCTTAAACCCTCGGAATTGAGGTGTTTATTTACCCTCCGGCGTCCGACTTATCTGGCCCCCCGATAAGTTCTTACGTGGAGATAGTGACTTGCTTGATTTTTGAGGTTATCCATGGCGAATTCAGCGGTTGGCGCAATTGATATTATTTCGCGGCAAAACGGGGCATTGATTTCAGAGGTTGCGGGAAATCAGTCAGTCGTGGCGCTTAACGGGTTGAGCATCGTGCGAATTCATGGCACGGCAGACAGTGTCGCCAGCTATGAGCGTCAGGGCAATGATCTGATTTTGCACATGAAAGATGGCACCACAGTGCGATATCAGCACTTTTTCACCGCCGACGCTGAAGGAAATTACAGCGAATTGGTGTTTGATGATGGTGTCAATCCGCCGGTGCATGCCACTTTCCCAACCGCTGTGGGAGCCGCCGCTGGCGTTGATGCCATCCTGGTGCCGCAATTGACTGCCATTGATAGTGTCGCGGGACTGGCGCTGGGAGGAAGTGCCAGCTCGGCAGGGCTATTGGCGGGTGCATTAGGCTTTCTGGCGATTGCCGGCGGTATTGGCATTGCCGCATCACACAACAGCAATGGCAATTCTGGCAGCGGTAATATCGATCCCCCTCCTGTTACTGGCGGCAATCCGCGCCCCGCACCGACATTAACAGTCAACCCATTGACCGGCGATAACCGCCTCAATGGTAGCGAAGTAAATTCCAATCAAACCTTAAGCGGTACAACAACGGGCATTGCCGCCGGGCAGTTGGTGAATGTCACCATTAATGGCACCACCTATACGGCGAAAGTTCAAGCCGATGGTTCGTGGAGCGTTTTATTACCGGCCGGTGTGCTGCAAGGTTTACATGACGGTAGCTATCCGGTGGTGGTGACGGTGGCCAATGGTAGCGGCCAGACAGCGCAGCAAACTGTCACGCTGGTGGTTGATACTACCGCGCCAACATTGACTCTCTCTCCCGTCGCCGGTGATGGCATTATCAACGCAGCTGAAGCCAAAGCGACAGTTGTTATTGGCGGGACATCATCAGCCATTGGCGCAACCGTCACCGTGGTATTTAACGGGAAAACCTATACCGGCACGGTACAAAGTGATGGGCGCTGGAGTGTGGATGTTCCAGCCAGCGCGTTGGTTGGGTTAAAAGACGGTTCACAGTCGATATCGGCCACAGTGAGCAACAGTGCCGGTAACAGCGCCAGTGCCAGCGGAAGTGTGATGATTGATGCTGATCCTCTTAACTTCCCAGCATTATTCGTCAACTCATTTGCCAGCGACAATCATTTGAATGGTGCTGAGCAGAAAGTCAGCCAGACATTGAGTGGCGCAACCACCCATGTTGAAGCTGGCAGATTAGTGCTTATCACGCTGAATAATAAGACCTATAGCGCGACGGTTGGGGCGGATGGCAAATGGAGTACTCAGATACCGCCAGCTGATTTGGCGATGCTCGCCAATGGGTCTGCCACTGTCCATGTTGAAGTCACCAATGCTGCGGGCAATCCGGCTAGCAAAGATAGCGTTTTCACTGTCGATAATACTCAAGGCGGTTTAGGGATCAACCCGGTCTCCGGCGATAACCTGATCAATGCCAATGAAGCGCAGACTGATCTCACCGTCACCGGTACATCGGCAGGGCTGGCAGTGAATACGGCAGTGAAGGTCACATTAAATGGTGTCACTTATAACGGCACTGTGGATGCCAATGGCAACTGGAGTGTGCTAATCCCGAAAGGAGATTTAGGTAAACTGACCGATGGCCCGATCACCTTAACGGTGGAAGCCGCCGGGTTACCAGACGCCACCTTGCCACTGGGGATTTATATCAATAATTTGCCAGCGGCGACATTCAGCACGCCTTTTGGTGATGGAAATCTCAATGGTACCGAGGCGAAGATCGACCAAACACTCCAGGGTTCAACGGGGGTGAATGGGGCGGGTCAGACGGTAACAGTGAGCTTTAATGGCGTGACGTATCACCCGGTGGTGGCGCTGGATGGCAGTTGGTCGCTGGTTTTCCCCTCCGCTGTCTTACAGATGCTGGGGCAAGGTAATACTCCGCTGCTGGTGACCGTCAGTGATATAGCAGGTAATAGCAAAAGTCAGCTACTGACAGTGAATGTAGATACTCAGGCCCCGACACTGACGGTCAATCCCGTTGCGGGTGACGGCACCATTAATGCCATTGAAGCTGCCGCGCCGATAACCCTCAGTGGTCGTAGTTCTGAGATTGGCGCGACAGTCGTCATTACTTACGAAGGGAAAACTTATCAGGCAATTGTCCAGACCGACGGTTCCTGGCATGTCGATATCCCTGCTGGTGCATTAACGGGGATTGCTGATGGCAGCCACCCGTTAACGGCGACGGTAATGGATGCGGCGGGTAACATCACCAACGTCACCTCGAATGTGACGTTAGACGCCAATCCGGTCAATCTGCCCACCTTATCTATCAATACCTTTGCGGGTAACAATATTCTCGATGCTGCCGAACAGCGCGTTGATCAAATAGTCAGTGGTACCACCACCCAAGTAGAGTCAGGCCGTGTGGTCACTATCTTGCTGAACGGTAAAACCTACCAGGCCACGGTGGGTGCTGATGGGAGCTGGAGTGTCAAAGTCAGTGCCGCTGATCTGGCTCTGCTGGTCAATGGCAATGCCAGCATCACCGCAACCGTCGCGGATGCCAGCGGCAATAGCACCACTGAAACTCATAATATTACTGTTAATGATAAGTTGACCGGGCTGGGTATCAATCCGGTGACGGGCGACAACCTGATTAATGCGGCTGAAGCAGCGGCAGGCGTGACGGTCAGCGGCACATCATTCAATGTGAATGCCGGGCAAACAATCACCCTGACATTAAATGGTAAAATCTATACTGCGCAGGTGGGGGCGGATGGGCGCTGGAGTGCCCAGATTCCAGCGGCTGATCTGGCTCAACTCGCGGATGGCAGCGTGGTATTAACCGCCAGTACCACCGATGCTGGCGGCAATCCGATTAACAGCTCGGCAAATTTGGGCATTTATACCCATACGCTACCTACCGCCAGCCTGACTCCACCTTTTGGCGACGGCACACTCAACAGTACGGAAGTGGCACTCGGCCAGACATTAACCGGCAGCACCGGTGTGACTGGCAATGGTCAGAAGGTGAGTGTGACCCTTGGTGGGGTGACCTATGCCGCCACGGTTGCCGCCGACGGCAGTTGGTCATTACAACTCCCAGCCAATGCATTGCAAGGATTGGGGCAAGGTAACCAGTCGCTGGCGATTACTGCCAGTGATGCGGCCGGTAACAGCAATACACTCAACACTCAATTCAAAGTGGATACTCAAGCCCCCACGTTAACTGTTGCTCCGATTGCAACAGATAACATTATCAATGGCACAGAGGCCGCCGCCAGCATCACTGTTCGGGGTACCAGCTCGGAAATCGGTGCCATTGTGAAAGTGAGTATTGGCGGGCAACTCTACTCCGGTGCGGTGCAGCCTGATGGTAGCTGGAGTGTCACTATTCCGGCCGGTGCGCTGTCATCGCTGGGTGATGGGCGTTATGTCGTGAGCACGCAAGTTCAGGATGCAGCCGGTAACAGCACCACCGTGACACAAGATGTCATGCTGGATGCCGATCCACGTAATTTCCCGACACTGTCTATTAATGCCTTTGCGGATAACAATATCCTGGATGGTGCTGAACAGAAAGTGAGTCAGACCGTCAGTGGCAGTACCACCGGCATTGAGGCCGGGCGAACGATTACGATATCCCTTAATGGGAAAACCTACAGCGCAACTGTGGATTCTGCCGGTAAATGGAGTACAACCATTCCCGCCGGTGATTTGGCATTACTGACCAATGGTACGACGAATATTACCGCGACAGTCAGTGATGTGAATGGCAATGCCGCCAATGGTAGCCACACTATTATTGTCAACAATACTCAAAGCGGGATTGGTATCAGCCCACTGACTGGTGACAACCTGATCAACGCGCAGGAAGCGGCGGCAGGTATCACGGTGAACGGCACCTCCAGTAATTTGAATGCCAACCAGACCATTACGGTGACGCTAAATGGCAAAACCTACACTACCACTACCGGATCGAATGGGAATTGGAGTCTGGCATTGCCCGCCGGTGATTTGGCCTTGTTGGCCGATGGCAAAACCACACTGACTGCTACCGCGACGGATAGCGCCGGGAACACGGTATCCACCAGCAGCGAACTTGGGGTTTATATCCATAGTCTGCCGGCGGTTGTGACCAACCTCCCCTTTGGTGATGGCACCCTCAACCAAACCGAGGCCGGTATCAGCCAAAGCTTAAATGGCACCACCGGTGTGACGGGCGCAGGGCAGTCGGTGACGGTGACTGTCGGGGGCAAAACCTATCAGGCCGCTGTGGGTAATGACGGCCAGTGGTCATTAACATTGCCACCGAGCGTGTTGCAAGGGCTGGCACAGGGCGGGCAGTCAATTAAGGTGCAAGTTACCGATGCTGCGGGGAATACCAATAGCGCCACCACCGCCATTTCGGTTGATACGTTGCCGCCTGAATTATCGGTGGGGAAAATTGCCGTTGATGGCGTCATAAATGCCACTGAAGCGGCAGCCAACATCCCGGTATTTGGTACTTCTAATGAAGTGGGCGCTTTAGTTAATGTGGTGATAAATGGCCAAACTTACAGCACCAAAGTGAGCAATAGCGGCAGTTGGAGTGTCGATATCCCGGCTAATACCCTCAACTTGTTGGCCGATGGCAGCTATCCCATCACCATTTCAATTCAGGATAGTGCTGGCAATACCACTACCGTGACTGAGAATATCAAGCTGGTCACCCAGTCGGTTCCGAACCCAACACTGACTACGCCGTTTGCTGATGGTTATCTCAATGCCACAGAAGTCACCTCCAGCCAAACATTAAGCGGTAGCACCGGCGTGAGTGGCGCGGGGCAACAGGTGGTGGTGACAGTGGGCGGGGTGGTCCATACGCTGGTGGCGGATAGTCAGGGTAACTGGCAATTAACCCTGCAACCGTCGGAATTGCAAAATCTGCCCAATGGCAATCTGGTGATTTCAGTTACCGCGACCGACAGTGCAGGCAATAGCAACAGTTACACTGGTAGCGCGACGGTGGATAAAATTGCCCCCGCGCTGGTGGTTAACCCTATCAGTAATGACAATATCATCAATGCCATTGAGGCCCTGAGTACCGTCAATATCACGGGTAATGCGCCGCAATCTGAGGCGGGGCGAACAGTGTCGGTGCAGCTAAACGGGGTGACTTACAGCAGTTTGGTTCAACCGGATGGCACCTGGAGTATTCCTCTGAGTAACAGCGTGCTGCAAGGGCTGGCGGATGGTAACTATCCGGTGCGGGTGACTATCAGTGATAGCGCCGGTAACCAAACCACAGTCGACCGCACGCTAACCATCGATGCCTCGCCGGTTAATCTCCCAACGGTCACGATTAGCAGCGTCTCGGGTGATAACTTCATTAGTCGTGTTGAGTCCACCAAAGATGTGTTGATCAATGGGGTGTCCAGCCATGTAGAGGCTGGGCGCACCGTCAGTGTGATGCTCAATGGCAAAACCTACAGCGGCACGGTGCAAAGTGACGGCAACTGGCAAGTGACGGTTCCGGCCGCCGATGTCAGTAAGTTACCGGAAGGGGCCTTAACTGCGCAGGCGACCGTGACCGATGTGGCGGGGAACCCGGCGAGTGATACTCATCAGGTCACAGTCATTGCCTCTCTGGCAGACCAACCTGTCTTGACAGTCTCCACGGTCACCAGTGATGACATCATCAATTATCAGGAAAGCCAGTCAGCACTGACCATCAGTGGCAATAGTCAGCGAGTACAAGCAGGGCAAACCGTGACCGTTAGTTTACACAGCAAGAATTATCAAGGCGTGGTTCAGGCTGATGGCAGTTGGAGTGTGTCGGTTCCGGCGGGTGATGTACAGGCGCTGCCACAAGGCAATAATGTCATCAATGCCACCGTTAATGATGTGGCGCAAAACCCTGCCAGCTCGACCCATAATGTCACAGTCGATACTCAGGCTCCGCTACTGACTGTTGATGTACAAACCAATCTCGACAATGTATTGAATCTGGCCGATGCCTTGCTGGGGCTAGTGGTGAAGGGCACTTGCGCCGGTGAAGCCGGACTCACCGTCACCGTGACGCTAAATGGTCATAATTATAAGACGCAGGTACAAAGTGATGGTAGTTGGAGCCTGACCATACCTTCCGCTGATCTGTTGCTGTTAGGGGATGGCCCATTAGCGGGTGGCGTGAAGGTCAGTGTGACCGATGCCGCCGGTAATGAAAGCCACGATATTACTAACCTCAATGTGGCCATCAATGCTCTGCCGACACTGACTTTAGCGCCGCTGTTTGGCGATAACGTATTAAGTGTCGGTGAGATAAGTGCCAATGCCACTCTGACGGGCAGTTGTAGCAACTTAGCGGTCGGTACTGCGGTGGTGGTGTCAATTAATGGTAAAAATTATAGCGGCAGTGTGACCTCGAATGGTGTCTGGTCGGTCAATATCAGTGCTGCAGCTCTGCAAAGCTTGAACGACGGTATGACCAAAGTGACGGTGAGTGCCACGGATGCGGATTCGGGTAACAAAGCCTCGGCTAGCGCCGATCTGGATATCTTAATTCATAATGTGCCGAACATTACCCTGCCAGCATTGCCGTTTGGTGATGGTTATCTGAACAAGTTAGAGGCCGCCGCCAGCCAAATTCTGACTGGCAATGCCGGAGCTACCGGCAGCGGGCAGACCATTACCTTGAAAATTGATGGGGTGACCTATCCTGCCACGGTGGCCTTGGATGGTACCTGGATCTGTGCGCTACCGGCGGGGGCATTAAATGGTTTAACTGATGGCTCGCACACTATTTCCATTACCGTGACTGACCGGGTAGGTAACAGTGATACCGAGTCAGTGACCTTCAATTCTGCATTGAACATTAGCCCTGCACCGACCTTTGACGTCGGGCCAATTATTGGTGGCATTCTCAATGCGGCTGAAGCGGCGGCGGGCGGGCAATTAACCGGCAGCACCGGGATTGTCGGCGATAAGTTGCAACAGGTCACCGTGACCATCAATGGCACCGGTTATGCGGCGACGGTGACCGCAGACGGAAAATGGACATTAACCTTGTCACCCGATGTACTGCAAGCCTTACCCGAGGGGACCTGGGATGTTACGGTCACCGCCAAAGATGCCGCCGGTAATAGCGGTTCACTGACCAGTCAGGTTGAAGTGCTGACTCACAATTTACCCCATCCGACACTGGTATTACCGTTTGGTGATGGGGTGCTCAATCATGCTGAGGCATTGCTGGGTCAGACATTGAGTGGTAGCACCGGCGTAACCGGCGTCGGTCAACAAGTGGCTATCTCAATAGATGGCAAATTGGTACAAACCATTACGGCAAACACTGATGGCAGTTGGTCATTACCGCTACTGACCGGATTACTCGCCGGGCTGGCAAATGGGCCACATACCATTGGGATAAAAGTCACGGACCGTGGTGGTAATGAAGTCACTATTTCACCCGAGATTACATTTACCTCACAACAGCTGGTGCCAACGCCATCTATCGATACGCTTTCCTTCGGTGCCAGTATCAATATTGCCGAAGCCGCACTGGCGACCACTATCAGCGGTAAAACCGGGATAACCGGCAATAATCAAAATGTGCAGTTGAAGATTGATGTGGGGGGTATCAGCTATAGCGGCGTGGTCGATGCTAACACCGGTAACTGGACGGTGACTCTTCCCGCAGGTGCCTTAAATGGCCTGACCAATGGGCAGCATCAAATTAATGTCACCGTGACTGACTCCGCCGGTAACAGCAGCAGCCAGTCAGCCAATTTTGACAGCTTCCTGACACTGCCCGCACCCACCATTAGCACCCCTCTGTTTGGTGCGACCTTGAATCTGGCTGAGGCCGGAACCGATCAATTACTGACCGGTACCACCGGCCTGCTTAACACGGCGCAAACCGTGAAAGTGACAATAAATGGAGTGGTGTATAACGCCAATGTCAATATCGCCACCGGAGCGTGGAGTGTCACGGTACCGACGGCTGATTTAAAACAGATTCCTGATGGCGCACAGCAACCGATCAGAGTGGATGTCACTGATGGCGGCGGTAATAGCGGCAGCAATTCACTCAATATCGGCGTCGTGACCCATAACTTACCGACCGTCACCGTCGATGCGCCGTTATTTGGCGCGGAGCTGGACTTTGCTGAAAGCAAAATCCCCCAACTGTTGAGTGGCTCCACCACCAATATAGCGCAGGGAAGTCTGGTCAATATTAGCTTCGGTACCCTCAATCTCACCGCAATTGTGGGGGCAGATGGTAAATGGAGCGCGCTGGTAAACAGTGCTCAATTGGGCACTTTGAGCGGCTCTGCTGCCATCAGCGCCACGGTGACCGACAGCGCTGGTAACGAGGGCCATACCACTAATCCAATCAATGTTAACGTTAATCTCAGCCCACCAGCGGTAGTGCTGACCATTAATCCCATCGCCACTGACAATATTATCAATGCTACTGATGATCCCTTGAATATAACTATTAGCGGTAAGGTCACGGGGGCGGGAGCATTGGGCGGCACAGTGCTAGTGAATATTAATGGTATTCCACTGATTGCCCCGATTGTTTTCGGCGCAGATGGTAACTGGTCGGTGACATTACCGAAGCTCAGCTTCCCCGATGGCAATTATCAGATAACGGCCAGCGTAGTGGGGGGCACAGCCTCTGAACAGGTCGGATTGCTGGTTGACCGTTCGCCGCCGACCTTGACGCTTTCGCCTTTTGCCGACAATAACATCCTGGATGCTCTTGAATCCAAATCGCCACAGTTAGTGAGTGGTGTGGCTTCAACCGATGATATTGGGCGCACCGTGACCGTGACGCTAAACGGTAAAAACTATTCGGCCCTGATTGGGGCGCAGGGTCAGTGGAGTGTCAGCATCCCAACCGCTGATCTACAGGTGCTGGCGCAAGGCTCTCATACTCTGAAAGTGACACTGACTGATCTGGCGGGTAATCCTGCCGAGAAAACGGCCACCATCGTCGTTGATACTATCCCGGCGCTTATCACACTGGATGTCGCGGCACCGATTCTTAACAGTAATGTACTTGGCTCAATACTCTCCGGCACCGCTTTGGGGGCGGAGGGTAAAACCTTAACCCTCACCTTGGGCAGCACCATACTCACCACTGTTGTCGGTAATGATGGTAAATGGAGCATTACTGTTTTGCCGGGCAATTTGAGCGGAATTGTGGATGGCCCGCTGGTGGCGGGATTGAGTGTGACCGATACCGCCGGTAACCCTAGCAGCAGTAATGTCACGGTGAATGTGGCGCTCAATCCGGCATTGGCACTGACAGTCGACCCGCTGTTCAATGGCGGCTATCTCAATGCTATCGGTGCTTTGGTCGATCAAACCTTGTCCGGCACCGTATTGAATGCCGGTTTGGGGGCCAAAGTGAAGGTCACCATTAATGGGCACGAACAGATTGCTGAGGTGGGGGCTAATGGTAAATGGACACTGACTCTCCCCGCTGCCGATTTAAGTCAATTGGCAGATGGCGCGTTAACACTGAACATCAGCGTAACCGATGCTAATAATAACGTGGTGCAGCTCCTCCCCGCACCGGTGCTCAATGTGTTGACTCATAACTTACCGGCCTTCGGCGCGCTGGACCCACTGTTTGGTGGCGATGGCATCCTGAATGGTGTGGAGTCTGCACTGACTCAGACGCTGGGTGGGGTGATTAATAATGTCGCCGCGGGGGCGACAGTGACTGTCACCATCGGCACTCAAGTGTTGATCACCCAAGTACAGGCTGGTGGGGTGTGGCATGTTGATTTGCTGCCTTCACTATTAGGTGGATTACAGGATGGCAGCTTGCAAGTGGGCATTTCAGTGAAAGATGTCGCCGGGAATATCGTCAATACCCAAGTGGGGATTACGGTGTTAACCCACGATCTACCACTGGTCACCCTGAACCCTATCTTTGGTGATGGTATCCTGAATGCGGCTGATTTGCTGTTAAATCAGACTATTAGCGGAACAGTTAACAATATGCCAGCAGGCGCGGAAGTCACCATCAAGCTGGGTACGGCGTTGCTAAAAGCCATTATCGGTGCTGATGGCTCATTCACTGTGCCGGTTGATAGCCTGACATTGAATGGATTGCTGGCTGGTTCACTCAATGTCACCGCCTCGGTGACCGACTCTGCGGGAAATACCAATACAGCAACCCGCCCATTGCTGGTGGATGTCACCCTGCCGGTCATTTCGCTGAATCCTGTTTTTGACGACGGTAAGCTCAGCCTGGCGGATACCGCCATTGCGCAAATCATCGGCGGTACGGTCAGCGGGGTGGAGGCGGGGACTCAGGTGAAAGTTACGCTAGGGGGGAAAACCTTCTTTGGCACCACCACGGCAAACGGCAGTTTCACCATTGCGGTTCAACCAACGGATTTAACCGCATTATTGAATGGCAATCTGACCGTAGGAGTGTCGGTGACCGATTCCGCCGGTAACACTGGAACAACCTCCGGCAGCGTCAATGTCATTATTAATAATGTGCCTAAGTTGATTTTAAATCCGATTTTTGGCGACGGGCTATTGAGTATTGACGATAGCAAAGCGACGCAAATCATCAGCGGGACGGTGGTTAATGGCACTGTGGGGGCGCAGGTGCTGGTGCAAGTTGGCAGCAATCAACTGACAGCAATCGTCGGCACGGGTGGTGGCTGGAGTGTTCAGGTTCCGAGCAATATATTGAGCGGATTGTTGGATGGTAGCCAAACCATCAGCGCATCCTTGGTGGACAGTGCCGGAAATGCCACCAGCGCCAATGGATTGGTCAATGTGTTGATTCATGCCCAGCCGACACTGTCTGTTAATCCTATTTTTGGTGATGGTATCCTCAGTGTGGCGGATTTGCTGGTAGCGCAAACTATCAGCGGCACCACCACCAATGTGGCGCTGGGAACTCAAATCAATGTGGTTCTCAATGGCAAACCCTACACCGCGACGGTGGGGGCGGGGGGCAACTGGAGTGTGCTTATCCAGCCGGTGGATTTAAAAACGCTGGTGACCGATGGCCCACTGACAGTGAATGTTTCGCTGCAAGATGCAGTGGGTAACCCGGCGAGTACTTCTGGCGCGTTGAGTGTCATCGCCAATGCGCTGCCAACCCTGTCACTGGACCCTGTTTTTGGTGACGGTCTGCTCAATGCTGCTGATGCACTGTTAACCCAAACCATCAGCGGTCACAGTACCTCTGCTGCCGGAGCCAATGTGACGGTGAAAGTGGGTAATCTCACCTTGAATACCATCGTCAAAGCCGATGGTAGTTGGAGCATTGCGGTGCCGCCATCGGCGCTGGCAGGCCTGCTGGATGGCAGCTTTACCGCTAGCGCCAACCTGACCAATGCCGCCGGACACAGTGCCAGCGCCACAGCACCGGTCACGGTTGGCATAAGTTTGCCGACCTTAACACTGAACCCATTCTTTGCTTCAGATAGCTATCTCAGTGGGGCTGAATCGACCACGGCCCAAGTGATTTCTGGCACCAGCACCCACGCCGCTGGCTCGCAAATCACCGTGACTGTGGGTGGTGCGGTCTTGACTGGCATTATTGGTAGTGATGGCCACTGGAGTGTGCCGATTACGCCTTCGGCCTTGACCGGTTTGTTAGACGGTTCCGCTAAAATTGGTGTGTCAGTCACTGATGCCGTGGGCAACCATGTCGCTGTTAACACTGATTTTACTGTGAAAACTCATGCGTTACCTTTGCTAGGGGTGGATGCATTGGGTAATGTCGGCAACTTACTGCAACTGCCAACCAATGGCCTGATTGTTTCTGGTTCCAGCTTAAATGTGCTGGCCAATACCAAAGTTAAAGTGACGCTACTGGGTCAAACCTTAGAAGGCACCGTCGACAGTAGTGGTCACTGGAGTGTGCAGTTCTTTGGCTCTTTCCTCAAAGCGCTGAATGTTGTCAGCATCTTAACCACCCCGGTAGCGGTATCGGTCACCGATGAAGCTGGTAACTACAAAGCCATATCGGTTGGCCTGCTCTCCGGCTCTGGTATCCAATTGTTGTCAGCCGATCATGATATTCAGGCCACCAGCATGATGGTTACCCATGACACGGATACCTCTCATTTAGTCGAACCACTGGCACAACCTATCGACAGCATTCTGACCACCACGGTGACGGAGGGCGGCTATACCATCGGTGGTGTTACGCTGAATCTGGCTGATGGTGTAGTGATGTCCGGCGAGGCGCTTACTGGCAGCAGTGGTGCCGATGTTTTCACCGTTAACTCGTTGAACTTCAAGCATATCGATGGTGGCTTGGGCATGGATACCTTGCTGTTGGGTGGGGTGAATCAAACATTGGATCTGACCCGTTTAGGCCTGAAGGTGGAGCATATCGAAATCATTGATTTAGGTCAGAGCGGCAGCAACAGTATCCGGCTTGATTTACAGGATGCGCTCACGCTAACCGACAAGCCAGAGGATGATTTGTTGATTAAGGGCGCACAAGGCGGACAAGTCACGCTCAGTAATACCCCGGATGGGGTGTGGAGCAGCGTGGGTCAACGCAGCATTGATGGACAGGCATTCGATGTCTATCACAACTCATCGCTAGACAGCAGTAACACATTGGGAGATGTGTTGATTCAGCACGGTTTGCAGGTGCATTTGGTGTGAAATCACCGGCTCGGATAAGAGCAAAAAGACCATAAAAATGATCGGCACAGGAGTATGTCGGCGATGAAAAAAACAACTGGGTATTTTGCTAGCCGGAGTCTCTCCGGCGCATGGTGGATGATAACGGTGTTATCGGTGATGGGGCCGCCTTCAGTACAGGCGGCTGACTCTACGACGGCACCGGCTTTTAACTGGCAAGCTGCGCCGAGCGAAGAGCAACTGGCAGAGCTGAGTTTGCGCGAGGCTATCTTGCGTGCTTTCGCCCGTAATCCACAGATTGCACAGGCGGCGGCGCAGATAAGAGTGGGAAAAGGGGATTTAGAGGTTGCCGAAAGTGGTTGGTATCCACAGATTTCTTTGCAAGGAACCACGGGGAAATCACATCAAACTGACTCAGCGGGCAGCTTGAATAGTAATGCGTCAGCCGGAATCCAACTGAGCCAATTGCTGTATGACTTTGGCAAAACCGGCGGCAGTATCGATGAGCAGGCCTCTTTGTCGGAGGCCTATCGCTATGACCTGTTCAACACCATGACTGCGGTGGGGCTGAGTACGGTTCAGGCTTATTTACAAGTCAAACGCTATCAGGCGTTAAGTGTGGTGGCGCGTAACAATATTGCCTCTCTGGAGAAAGTCAAACAAACCGCCCAGCTGAGAGCTGATGCTGGCCTCAGTTCGCAATCTGATGTGCTGCAAGCTGAAACCCGCATCGCCGGTATGGTGGCGACGCTGGAACAATATCGGGCGCAGCAACGTTCGGCTCAGGCGCAACTCACGGTGCTGACTGGCGTGGTGTCCGATAACCTGCCGGATCTGCCCAAAGATCTGCTCAAACAAAAAGTCACTCTGAATGCCATTCCTTATGACGCCAGCAGCGCGGTGCGCAGTGCCGAGGCCAAACAACAGGCCGCGATGCAGCGGGTGCGGCAAAGTCAGGCGCAGCACTGGCCCACCTTAAAGATCCAGGCGGGTAGAACACGTTACGAAAATGAATCACGCTCTTATTGGGATGATCAGGTGCAACTGGCGGTTGAAGCGCCGGTTTATCAAGGGGGAGCGGTCAGTGCCAAAGTCAGGGCTGCTGAGGGTATGCGCGCTGCGGCGCAAGCTGAAGTGGAAAAAGCCAAGCTGGATGTGAATCAAAAAGCAGCCACGGCTTATGCCGACATGATTGGTGCCATACAGCGCCAACAGGCAGGCGAGCAGCAACTGCAAAGTGCCGTGCACACCCGCAGTGTCTATCAGGATGAATATAAGTTAAGCAAACGCAGCCTGAATGACTTGCTGAGTGTGGAGCAGGATGTGTTACAAGCCGACTCGATGCGGCTGATGGCGCTGTATGACGGCTGGGACGCCACTGCGCGCTATGCCTCCGCCGTCGATAATTTGGTGGATATGTTGGGAATTGACCGGGTTGCTCAGAGTGGTGAAAGGTTACCCACTCTCTAATACCCGTCATTCTTCAAGCTGCATGTGCGTTGGCTGCCTTCGCGCACCCCAGTCACTTACTTATGTAAGTTCCAGGGGATTTACTCAGTTGCCGCCTTCCTGCAACTCGAATTATTTAGGGTATGACAGGCCGCTTTACCGCCGGAAAAATTATAGCCCACAAGGCAGGGGTAACATGACAATGCAATCTACGCCAACAGAGGTCTGGATAACAGCAATGGCGAGAGTGGCCAGCCGTTATGGTAAACCCGCTGATATGAACTTTTTGGCCCAGCAAATGCGCTGGTTTGAGCAATTAAGTGGCTTACGTCAATTGGAACGACTCAGTGGTTTGCTGGGCTTGCAGACCAACGTGATGCCGCTGAAAAAAGTCCGCTGGCGCAATGAATTACTGCCGGTATTACTGGAGTTAGAACCCGGCAGTGTGGCGGTGTTGGAACACATCAATGACGACGGGTTGGTGAGCTATTGGCTCAGTGATGGCGGCGATGTGGTACGTGAAACCAGCCTGGAAGAGTTAGTGGCGCGCAGCCAGGGGCGGGTGGTCATGGTCGGGGTTGCCAACCGTGGTCGCGATAGCCGCATTGATGAATTTATCAGGCCTTACCAGCAGCACTGGTTCTGGCAGAATTTTCGCGGTGCCGGGCGCAAAATTGCGGAAATCTCACTCGCTTCGGTGCTGGGTAATGTGCTGGCGCTGGGTGGGATCCTGTTTTCAATGCAGGTTTATGATCGGGTGATCCCGGCGCAATCCTACGCCACATTATGGGTCCTGTTTTTTGGTGTTTTGCTCGCCGCATTTATGGAATATATCATCCGGCTGACTCGCACTCAGATCTCTGATTTGATGGGTAAAAAAATCGACCTTAATGTGTCGTCGATGCTATTTGTGCGGGCGATGGCCATCAAGAATGAAGCACGCCCTAAATCGACGGGATCCTTTATTTCCCAGTTGCGTGAAATCGATCAGGTGCGTGAACTGCTGACTTCCACCACGGTAGGGGCGGCGGCAGATATGCCGTTTGTCCTGCTGTTTCTGGCGATCATGGCCTTTATCGGTGGCCCGCTGGTGGTCATTCCGCTTTTAGCTATTCCACTCATTGTTATCCCCGGTTTATTGATTCAATTCCCGATGGCGAAACTGGCGAAAGAGGGCATGCGGGAAGGAGCACTGCGCAATGCCATTTTGGTCGAAACCATTGAAGGTATTGAAGATATTAAAGCTTTACAGGCCGAACCTTATTTCCAGCGCCAATGGGAGCAAACCCACGAGGTGAGTGCTGCTGTCGGGATGAAACAGCGGCTATGGGGAGCGCGCCTGACCGGGTGGGCATCGACTGTATCGCAATTAACTTATGCCGGAATGTTGGTTTTTGGCACTTACCTGGTGCTGGCCGGTGAGATAACCACCGGTACGTTGGTCGCCAGCAGCTTGCTCTCTTCCAGAACTATCGCGCCATTAATGCAACTGACAATGGTTTTCTCGCGCTGGCAGCATGCAAAAAGTGCCATGACCGGCCTGAATGAACTGCTTAAAAAACCGTTAGATCGCCCCGAGGAGGGGGAGTTGGCGCATTGCCCAATACTGAATGGTCACTACCAATTGCGTAATGTGCAGTACACCTATGATGAGGAAAAAGGGCAAAACGTGGTTGCCATCGCTGCACTGGAAATCAAGCCGGGAGAGAAAGTGGCGATTCTGGGCAAGGTGGGGGCAGGTAAATCCACCTTACTAAAGTTATTGGCCGGTCAGGCCAGTGCCACACAGGGCAAAGTAGTGATTGATGGCGTGGATATCAAACGCATTGAACCGGCTGATTTACGCCGCCAGCTGGGATTTTTATCGCAGGACTCCCGCCTATTCTTTGGCTCACTTCGGCAAAACCTGATGCTGGGGCACCCGCATGCCACGGAGCAGGAGATGATACAGGCGCTGCGGATCAGTGGTGCGATAGCTATGGTGCAACAGGATGCAGCCTGTCTTGACCGGATTATTAATGAAGGTGGGCAGGGGTTGTCGGGTGGACAGCGCCAAATGGTATTGCTGAGCCGCATGATTCTACGTAATCCACAAGTTGTCTTGATGGATGAACCCACTGCGTCAATGGATGAGCATTTGGAAGATTATGTCATTCGTCAGATGCATACCTGGTTAGATGGCCGCATGTTGGTGTTGGTGACTCATCGACCAGCGTTATTAAAGTTGGTAGATCGCATCATTGTTATGGATAACGGGCGGGTGGTGGCCGATGGCCCACGCGACCATATCCTCAATTCAATGGCGAATAAATCGCAACAAGGTGCTGCCTAACAGGAGTGAGCCATGAGCAGTCTAAGCCTGCAACAAGAGAGGGCGCATCAGGAGCGGCGCATGTCAGCCATTGTTTGGCTGATGTTGGTTGGGATGATTGTGATGTTCATTTGGGCTTATTTCGCCATTCTCGATGAGGTCACGGTGGGCACTGGGAAAGTCACACCATCCAGCCGCGCGCAGTTAATAGAAAGCCTTGATGGCGGCATTATCAATGAGTTATTGGTACATGAAGGGGCCATCATTAATAAAGGACAAATTCTGGCTCGCCTCGATCCAACCCGTTTTCAATCTAATTATGGTGAGGCTGCCGCCCGCGTGCGGACATTGCGCGCGTCATCGGAACGCCTACGGGCCGAGCTAACGGGAGCCGCATTGGCTTTCAGTGCGGACACTTTAAAAGAACCGGAGTTGGTAGCACGGGAAACGCAATTTTATCTTTCACGGCGGCAGAACCTCAATGAAACCGTGAGCAATTTACAGCAATCCCTGAAACTGGTGCAGCAAGAGTTGCGGATGACTGAGCCGCTGGTGGCTAAAGGGGCGGCCAGTCAGGTGGAGGTGATTCGGTTACAACGCCAGATAAGTGACTTGCGCGGTAAAATTGATGAAGCACGCAACCTGTATGCCGTTAGAGCCAGAGAAGAGCAGGTCAAGAATAATGCAGATTTAGACGCACAGTTGCAGGTGGTTTCCGGTAAGCAAGACCAGCTTACGCGAACCACGCTTATTTCACCGGTGCGTGGGATCGTTAAAGATATTCAGGTTTCAACAGTTGGCGGCGTGTTACAGCCCGGTGGCAAACTGATGGAAATCGTCCCCATCGAAGAGCAACTGCTGATCGAAACGCGTATCAACCCGCGCGATATTGCTTACATCCGGCCAGGGTTACCGACGACAGTCAAAATAACCGCTTATGATTCATCCATCTACGGCAATCTGACCGGGGTCGTGGAAACCGTGTCACCGGACACATTGCAGGATGAGGTCAAACGAGATCAGTTTTACTATCGCATTTATGTTCGCACTAATCGGGCTGATCTGACTAATAAGGCTGGCAAATTATTCCCAATATTACCGGGCATGGTGGCCAGCGTAGAAATTAAAACCGGGCAAAAAACAGTTTTGGATTATCTGATAAAACCGCTGAATAAAGTGAAGGAATCATTGAGAGAGCGTTAATATTATTACCGCATTTTTTGCCCCTATTTGTGCCGGGGATGGGCCAAATAGGGCATTTATCTGCAGAAAGATATGAATTAAAACCAATAAATAGTCGGGTAATAGTTAATCTATCTGGCTATTTATTATTCTTAACAACTTAAGCTATTCGTGCTTAAATAAAAACATGAAACTATATCTCTTGGCTATCATTTCATTTTGTAAATATACCCGCCATTATAAATATACTGAATTATATATATTGCAGGCAATAAAAAAGCCGGTCAAAGACCGGCCATAACACTAACGAATTATCTGGCCGCTGGGGCCACAATGAAAGAAATAGTAAAATAATGATGATAGCGCGATTATTATAGTTCCTGATTTGCAGATGTCACTTGTCAATTTGTGCTGTTTTAATGTTTTCATAACTATTTGTTTTATATGGATAATTAATTTATTTTGATTATGAGTGCTATATTTGTCGTGTTTTTAAATTCTGTGAAAGTTCGCTGGTATTTACATTTTGAAATGCTTTTTGGAGTTATGAAACATTATCCGAGACTTCGTAGCATTTTCTGTATAGATTAATCTGAATCTTATTACCACAATAGCATAACCCTATTGGGATTATATGCTCGCAAGAGCAGTGGCATAGTTAGACCTAATAATTAGAGGATAATAACGATGAAACTTCGAGTTCTTTCCCTGCTGGTTCCCGCTTTATTAGTTGCCGGTAGTGCAGGCGCGGCTGAAATTTACAACAAAGACGGCAACAAACTAGACTTGTACGGCAAAGTCGATGGTCTGCATTATTTTTCTGACGACAATAGTAAAGACGGCGACCAGTCTTATATGCGTTTTGGCCTGAAAGGCGAAACACAAATCAGTGATCAACTGACCGGTTACGGCCAGTGGGAATATCAGGCAAATTTAAATAAAGCAGAAGACCAAGACCAAGGTAACTTTACCCGTATTGGCTTTGCTGGTTTGAAATTTGCTGATTACGGTTCTTTCGATTACGGTCGTAACTACGGTGTGCTGTACGACGTAACTTCTTGGACTGACGTGCTGCCAGAGTTCGGTGGCGATACTTACGGTGCGGACAACTTCCTGTCTCAGCGTGGTAACGGTATGGCGACTTACCGTAACACCAACTTCTTTGGTCTGGTAGATGGTCTGAACTTTGCGCTGCAATATCAGGGCAAAAATGGCGATGGCACTGAAACCAACAATGGCCGTTCAGTACAAGGCCAAAATGGTGACGGCTATGGTATGTCCGTCTCTTATGACCTGGGCTGGGGTGTGAGTGCCGCTGCTGCAATGAGCAGTTCTAAACGTACTGATGACCAAAATAACCTGGCATTTGGTCATGGTGACCGTGCTGATGCCTATTCTGGCGGTTTGAAATACGATGCGAACAATGTTTATCTGGCTGCAACTTATGCCCAGACTTACAACCTGACTCGCTTCGGTAACTTCAAAAATGATGACTCCGGTTTTGCCAACAAAGCGCAAAACATCGAGTTAGTGGCTCAGTACCAGTTTGATTTCGGTCTGCGTCCATCTGTAGCTTACCTGCAATCTAAAGGTAAAGACCTTGGCAATGGCTACAGCGACCAGGATCTGGTGAAATATGTTGATGTCGGTGCGACTTACTACTTCAACAAAAACATGTCCACTTACGTTGATTACAAAATCAACCTGCTGGATGAAAATGAATTCACCAAAAATGCCGGTATCAATACTGATGATATCGTAGCAGTTGGTTTGGTGTACCAGTTCTAATCCTGATAACAGGGTAGGTTCTGACAAAACGCGGTCACTTGGCCGCGTTTTTTGTGCCTGCTAATTGGCTAGCGGTCAATTTTATTGGGGATTTTGGTTGCGGGCATCATCGCATAACGCGGGTGTATTTTTAACCATTTTGACTTTTTTTGACCAGTTTTGGCGTGAAGTTTAACCAAACGAACTAAATTGCAATTTTTTTTGAATGAAACACTAGACATATCATCACGCTATAGATGATAATCCCGCTCATTGGAAGGATGGCCGAGTGGTTTAAGGCAACGGTCTTGAAAACCGTCGACTGTAACAGGTCCTAGAGTTCGAATCTCTATCCTTCCGCCAAATTACGCCGGCATAGCTCAGTTGGTAGAGCAACTGACTTGTAATCAGTAGGTCCCGAGTTCGACTCTTGGTGCCGGCACCAATTAAAAGCCCGTTATCTGCATAAGATAACGGGCTTTTTACTTTCCGACAAATTTGCATGGCGGCAGGATTTCTCACTGCCGCTGCGGGTGTCAGCTATTCTTGGCTAACTGAGCGACCAACCGATTGACACCATCACTCATATTGGTGAACTTAGTCAGTTGCGTGCGGGTGACCACCACGAAAACGCCAATATTCTTCTCCGGGATCATCGCCATATAAGTAATAAACCCGCCACCGCCGCCCGTTTTTTGCATAATACCCGGCAGTTCGGCATTAGGTGCCATGTAGACCCAACCTAGCCCCAGTGCATCGGCTTGACCAGCAACATCCATACCTTTTAATGAAACCAAATCGCGCCGTTGGAAATAGAGCGCTTGCTCGCGTTTAGCGGTACTTTTGCGCGCGCTGTTATTGGAAGCTAGGAATTGCTGCATCCAGCGCTGCATATCTTCTGGTGTTGAATAAACCCCGCCGCTGCCCGCCGCAGCAATGGTGTTTTCACAGCGACTGCTACCCACGCCGACCATCAAACGGCTACATTGTTCAGCCGTTGGGGTGAGGGTGGTGTTACGCATGCCCAGCGGTGCGGTGATTTTATCGCGCAGCAGACTGGTATAAGGCTTTCCGGAAGCGCGAGAGAGCGCATCGGCCAGCAAATCGTAAGCTAAATTGGAATAAGCCGCTTTGACGCCGGGTGGCACTGTGACCTTAGCCAGTTTCAGCCATTGCCAGCGGTTATCTTTGGTCGGCCAGGTAAATACCGGCCTTTTTTGTGGGCCGCCGGGCTGTTCGCGCGGTAGGCCGCTGGTATGGCTGGACAGATTGAGCAGAGTAATCGGCTGTTTAGCATTATAAGCCGGGACTCGGGCACCTTTAGGCGCCCATTTCTGCAAAGGATCAGTCAGTTTTACCGTGCCGTCCTCGGCCAGTTTGACCATCACTTCACTGGTCATCAGCTTGGTAATAGAGGCAATGCGGATCAATGAGTCAGGCCGTGGGCGCAGATTGTTACCGGGTTTGGTTTCGCCAAAACTACGGTTGACCACCTGATTGTTATCAATAACCACTAGCGCCATCCCCATAGCCCCGCTGTTATAGAAGATATGTTCGGCATATTGATCAACAACTTGTGATGTCAAAAGCTCGGTGTTGGCATAGCTGTGTAATGGCATGGCGAACAGAGCTGCGGCCAGTAGCGGAGGGGAGAAATGTTTCAGCAATCTTTTATCCATGTGCAAAAAGCAAAATAAGTGTTCGTAGGCTTATAGTAATCGGATATTGGTATAAAACCTGCTGAAATTTGCGGGTAAGTGAATAATTTACACTGTGGAAAAGCGGTGTCGGGAGTGGCGAGGAAACCAAACCGCAACGCCGTCGGGCCGCTGCGGTTTGGGGTGACAATCTTATTCCATTAGCTTTCAGTGACCGGCTTAGGTATCACATTCGATGATTCTTTCATGCCAAGAGGGTTGTTCCCCCAGCACTGCTCATACTTCCAGCCGGTGAGTTCTTCCGCCACTGCTCTGGCATGAGCCGGGATATCGGCCATAGCACCGCCACTTTTAATCCGATCAATCTCTTCCAGCAGGATCTTGTGATTCTTGCGGTCCAGTTTCATCTGCGTGGTGTAATAAATAGCGACTAGGGCCAGTGAGACAACGCCAATGGCAAAGACACCGACGATGGCTTGCACCGCCACTTCTGGCTGGCTCGATTGCCCGGAGACAAAGCCGAAGCGGCTTAATGTCCAGCCCATAGCGAAGACGATAATCGAACGCACCATCTTACCGGCAAACGTCATGGCTCCAGCATAGATCCCTTCACGGCGGCGGCCAGTCAGCACTTCGTCTACATCCGCCAGGAAGGTATAAACCGTCCAGGGAATGTAGTAGATACCGCCAGTACTTAAACCGAAAACAGCAGTGATGCAGAACAGCACAATCACGGTGGTGGCCTGAGACCAGCCCGTGAAGTAGAGTGCCGCATAGGCAATCACACTCACAATCACGACTTGCAGAGCAATACGGAACGGGCGTGCAAAGCCCATTTTGACGCAAATACCGATAAAGATAGCGGTAGAAATCAACTGCATGATTGAACTGAAGCTATTGAGTTGAGAAACCAGCGCGGCATCCTGACCTAAGCCAAAAATAATAAAGTAGGTGAATGCAGATGCGAACAGCCATTCAGCACCAAAGCCGAACAAATACATACCCAGATGTTTGCGGAAAATGCGCAGATGGAAAGTTGAGGCCATATCAATACAGAGTTTTTTCAAGGCCTGACCTAAACTGCTGGTAGTTTCCCTGACGACTTCGCTGGCCGGGCGCTCCCAGGATGAACTGTAAAGCCAGATCATGGCGCAGCACATAATCAAACCATAAGCGATACCGGTATAGAGGAAAGGTGTTGCCGAATCTTTGCCATAGATAGCAATAAACTGGCCGGGGATAAAGGCTGCCAGGAAGTTGGCAACTTTGCCGAAAATGGCTTTAGAACCGGTCAGTTTCGAGCGTTTGGCGAAGTCGGTTGTCATCTCGGTGGCCAGTGTTTCATAAGGCACCATGATGGAAGTGTAAATCAGTTCAAACAATGCGTAGGTCAGCAGGTAATACCAGAAACCAAACCCGCTCATCCAAAGCATTGGATAGACCAATACCAGTGGAATACCTAACAAGATAAAGAAGCGACGGCGGCCAAACAGGCGGCCCAGTCGAGTATTGTAAAAGTTATCAGTGATATAACCCATTACCGGGTTGCTGATTGCATCGAGAATACTGGCGATTGAAAAGATAGTGGCTGCTTCGACGACAGAAAGGCCGCAAAAGGTAGTGTAGAAATACATCAACCAGGCACCGCTGATTGCCAGCGCCCCACTCCCCAGTAAGTTGGCGCTCCCATACGCCAGTGTGTGTCTTGTTGTAATCGTTTTACTCATTTTTACCGCCACCTCAAATTAAAACAATGTTTCATTAATAATGGATAATCGTTTTCTTTATAAAGGTACGGCGTTTTTAAAAATGAGTGATTGATCACGAAAAAGGGTTTTGTGGCCTGAAACGGCGCGTATTACAGTAAAAGTTGATATGAATCAAATTAGTGGTGGGTGGGAATATTCGGTAAAAAACAAAATATCCATAAGAATACGAATGAGTGATAATGCACGCTTGCGGCAATCATGACCGTGATAGGTGTGGCAAGATTTTAATCAGTCGCCTGAAATATCATTATCAGCATTAAGATTTGTGGCTCGCTGTGCTCAGATATCAATATTGGGCATGTGGGGCGGTTACGGGCATGGCCCATGAATATTTCTGGCTGCAACAGTGGCTGGCAGTGAAGGATGTAAAATGGCGAAGAAAAACCCTTATTATGATGCCAGTAAGCCACACCACACCGAGTTTGGTTTTCAAAATCTGGAGCCAGTCGTCCACCATCCGCAAGATTTGAAACGCTGGCGTGAGGAGCGAAAGCGCCTGTCATTGCCTAAGCCTCCGCAACAAGGGTATGAGCAGTTTGTTGCGGACTGGTGGCAACGGGCAGATTTTAGCGGTCAACAAGATGCATTATGGTGGCTGGGCCATGCTTCGTTATTATTGCGCGTTAGCGGCAAAACTGTTCTGTTTGATCCGGTGCTTTCCAATCGGGCTTCACCTCTCAATTTTTACGGGCCAGCCCGCAGAACACCGGTACCGGCCAGCGTAAAGGCCTTGCCACATATTGATGTGGTGGTGATTTCCCATAATCATTATGACCATCTGGATGTCACGACCATCACCCAGTTATTGCGTCGATTCCCCGACGTGATATTTTTGGCTCCGCTGGGGCTGAAAAATTGGTTCCTGCATCACGGTGCTCGCCATGTTCACGAATTGGATTGGTGGGACACCCACCTCGCGGCTGAATTTGAGTTTCATTGTGTGCCCGCGCGCCATTGGAGCATGCGCACACCTTGGGATCGCAACCAAAGTTTGTGGTCAGGCTGGGTGGTTAAACGCAATGCAATTAATTTCTACTTCACCGGTGATACGGGGTATTGCCCGCAATTGCTGAGTATTGGTGAAAGATTGGGGCCATTTAACTATGCCGCTTTACCGATTGGCGCTTATGCCCCGCGCTGGTTTATGAATGCGCAGCATATGGACCCGCAGCAGTCGGTGCAGTTATTTAAGCAATTACAGCAGCCTACGACGGTGCCTATCCACTGGGGAGTGTTTGAGTTGGCTGATGAATCACTGGATGAGCCGCCGCAACAATTGAAGCTCGCATTAACCGAGGCAGGCGTTGCGGGAGATAATTTTGCACCGCTTAAAATTGGTGCGCGAATATTACTTGAATAGCGTTGTGTTTCAGCGGGTTAAAGGTCACCCGCTGAAACCAACAAAAGCACATGCTATTGAACTGGCGCGCTAGATTCTGAATTGGTTGACGGCACTGGTCAAATCAGCCGCCTGAGCTTGTAATGCTGCAGAGGCTGCGGTCGATTCCTGCACTAATGCGGCATTTTGTTGCACCATAGTATCTAATTGCGTCACCGCACTGTTGATCTCATGAATGCCGCGCATTTGTTCATCTGCGGCGTTAGTGATTTCTGACATTATTGTCGTGACATCAGATACGCTGCTCACAATTTCAGTCATGGTATTACTCGCCTGGCGCACTTGACCAGAGCCGGAGGCGACACTGCTAACCGTTGAGTCAATCAGTGTTTTTATCTCTTTCGCCGCTTGCGCACTGCGTTGGGCTAAGGTGCGAACTTCCCCTGCGACTACCGCAAACCCACGGCCTTGCTCACCAGCCCGAGCCGCTTCCACCGCTGCGTTCAGTGCCAGAATATTGGTCTGGAAAGCAATACCATCGATAACACTGGTGATATCGCCGATTTTGCCCGAAGCAGCCTCAATAGATTCCATGGTAGTAATTACTTTAGCGATAACCTCGCCACCACGAGAAGCATCATTAGCCGCAGAAAGCACCGCTGTATTGGCTTGTCTTGCCGCACTGGCAGACTGTGCCACGGTTGCTGAGATTTGTTCTAATGCCGCCGAGGTTTGTTGCAAACTGGCAGCGGCTGATTCTGTTCGGCCCGACAAATCCTGATTGCCCGCTGCAATTTCATTAGCGGCAATACTGACAGACTCGCTGGTATTGCGGATTTGCGCCATGACGCCACTGAGCTTGTCAGCAAAATTATTGAATGAAAGGGCTATTTTGGCGACTTCATCGCGACCTTCGACCGGTAAGCGCTGAGTTAAGTCTTCGGTACCTGAACTGATGGCATCCATCGCTTGGTGTACATGTGTCAATGGCGTCAGCGCACGTTGCGTAATCAGACTAATAATGACTACAGCAATTAAGATAATGACGATCAGGGTGACTAAAGATGTCGTCAACAATGAGCGCATACCCGCAGTGGCATGGGCTTTGTCCAGGGCGACCACGGTAAACCACTGGGTACCAGGTACCGCTTGCGCCAGCAACAACTTAGTGCTGCCACCGATCTCTGCTGCGGTAGGGGAGGTTGCAGTTAGCAGCGTTTTAAGATCCAATGTTGGCGCTATCTCACTCAACGGCTTAAGGGTTAACTGTGAATCTGGGTGTGCGATAATGGTGCCATCCGCATCAATTAACATACCAAAGCTATCATCCGTTGGATGGATGGATTTCACGTTAGCAATCACGCTATCCATGGTGACATCAGCTGCTAACACGCCTTTCACACTGCCATCTTGAATAATAGGCAATGCAAAAGTCACAACTAATTGATTAGTCCCTGCATCAATATAAGGGGGAGTCACCACCGGGCTACCCGCTTTCACTGCTTGTAAATACCAAGGGCGCCCGGTGGGATCGTAGCCAGCAGGAATACCATCAGGATTAGAAAAAACGGCCGTCTTATTTGCGTAACCAATATAAACATTAATGAAGTTGCCTGCGGCAGCAACCTGGCGTAAGGCTGCAATAGGGTCCGCTGCCAGTGCGCTCTCTTTAAGAGACACGATCATTTGTGTCTTCATCGCTACCCAATCGGCAATTCCAACCCCATGACTGGCGGTGACCGCCTTCAAGGTGTTATCGATTGCGCTACTGTTATATTTGTTAGCAACGGAGTAGTTAAAGTAAGTATTAATGGCAAGGGAGCCCGCCACGATGATAATGCAGGCAGCCAAGATACGTGAACGAATGGAATCAAGCATAGAGCGTCCTAAATAAAGGGGAAGGCGTAATTCAAGTAACGGCTTGGCTGAGATAAACTTGAGCTGGGTCACAGTAACAAACTGTAATTAGTGCGCTATTGTTAATACTTCTTTATGTAACAGTGACGGGATGGAGGTTTTTTGTTGATCTCGATATCTAATAAAAACAAAAGCTTGGTAATCAATTTAATCTTAACTTCGTGGTGAAAATTCAAATAAAGTTGAAAAAAATAGTGACATTTAAACTGCAAAATCAGCATCAATCTTGCTGAAACGGGGCGTGTCAGCAAGATTGATGCTGTAATTGGTGATGATGAGGTGAGGGGTTAAAACTTATACAGCAGGCCAAAGCCGATGGTGTGGTTTTTCTGAGCGATACCGGAGCTATCAGCATGATTCTGAGATGTGCCGGTAGTACGGTTGAGGATTTGTGTTGCTCCTTTACCTTCGGTGTACTGGTTCCAGGCTGCTTCCACAAATAATTTGGTGCTTGGGGTGATGTAATATCCGGCATCTACCACTATGGCGTAATAGCGAGAGTTTTTGTTGCTGTCTTTGAATGAAAGTTTGCGCGAATAGTGTTCGTCATGCCCATTGGCATTTACCCAACGGCTGTATTTTAGCAAGGTATTAAACTCAAATTTTTGATAATGATAGCTTCCCGCCAGGCCAAGATAGGTCATATCAAACTTTTGTTTATATCCGATAACGGTAACAGTATCCGAAGTTGTAAAAATATTTTTACCGTTATCATAATTATAGTTTCCACCATAAGCGGTCCAACTGCTGTTATTACGTTGATAACCGGACATCATCGCAATACGATAATTTTTTTGCTTTAAAAACCAAAATTTCGCATTAAGATCAATTTCGTTAGCATAATTCAAATTGGTTTTGTCATGGTGAGACCAATCAGTCCATTTGGTTTGATCAGGCTTTAGCCAATCATAATCATCCATGGTTCCTGTGCTGGAAGATAATGTAGACCATCCACGAGCCGTTAAGGTTAAACGGGATAACAGATCCCATGATACATCCATTTTAATAATAGGGGTGTTTTCCGTCTTCCAGTCTAATTGACTAACTTTCCGATTATTGCTGTCATAAACATATTCATTTGCTTCTGTATTTAATAAGCCTAGCGAGGTACTGACAGTTAAACTATCAGTAATATTGGTATGATGACTGGCGACAGCAGAGTGAGACAGTGCGAGAAGAACTGATGCGCTCAGAATTTGTTTTACTGCGATATTAGCTTCCATGATTAACCTTTAATTTGTTTAAATCTTCATGGAGAAAGCTAACATTGCTAAGAATTTAAATACGTTAATTAAAGATTAAAAAAAAATTAAAAAGATTAAATTACAGCATGACAATTTCATCAAACTTAATATGAGCTGGGGTTGGTTACCCAGCTTAATTGTATTTAAAACTCATGGACTAGCCATTCATCGGCTTGTTCAAACATTTCTTCTACTAAACGGTTGAGCACTGATTTTTCTTGTTTAGTTGCATCAGTATTAATGCCATTGGCTTGCATCGGCTTGACCTTAACCTCGGCACCGGGAAACACTTGATGCACACGTTTGGTCAATTCAGCTTTAATCATTTCATTGGCGTTAGTCAGGCCGGCGACATTCCGCTTGTCATAAATTAATTCTACTCGCATGATTTCTTTCCTGGGTGATTAATACTGTATTAATATACAGCTATATTTGGCATAAAACAACCGAGTTTTAGCCATTTTAATGTGAAATGAGGTCAAATTATTGTTTTGGTGATATAAAAAAATAACCGCAGGTTATTTTAAAGCTAATCACCTGCGGTTATTTTTATGCGAGACTTTATCTTCTTGTTTATACACATGATTTAGATTTTTGTGACACACAAATACAAATCTAAGAATAGGTGGCTTTGGCTAACCTATCTCTAACCAGCGGGCATCAACCACCACGCCAAGTATCTTACAGTTGCCATTCAGCTCAATTAAACGGTAAGCAGGATTCAATGGTTTCAAATACTTAACGCCAGCATCAACAATTAATTTTTTAAATGTCGCTTCATTATCGTCAGTTAATTTGGCGACAACAAAGTTACCCGGCATGGGTTCTTTTTCCGGATCGACCAGAATAATCATTCCTTCCGGAAAACTGATTCCTGACGGTGAAGTCATGGAGTCACCTTTTACGCTCAACCAAAATGCACTGTCATGCGCATTTTTGGTCGACTCAGGCCAAATTTCTATATCACGTAATTGATAGGGTTCTATGGCCTCATACCAATTTCCTGCGCTAATCCAACTGATTAACGGGTAACTGTTAGCGACTGTCCCTGTGGGTTTGTCATTGAGTCGGTTTGGGGATGAGATAGACAAACTTTCAGCCATTTTTGCCAATTCTGTTGCCAAAGAAGGACTAAAACTACTAATAGGCTCATTAAGCACTTTGGCAAAAGCAGCTGCATTGGTCACATTGAGCGGGTTTATACCGTTTAGGAATTGGTTCACCGCACTTTGGCCCACCCCTAACTCATGCGCGACAGACTCCTGGGATATACCCAGTGCTTTTTTCTTGGCATTAAACAGCTCTTTCAGCCGTTTAGCGTCGTCTAACTGTTCTGGCGTCAATGGCTTCTTTTTCATGAGTCAATTTTATTACCGTTAGCAATAATATCCAATCACCTGCGGTATTGACTATAAAATCACTTGCGGTAATAATCAATCGAAATGTATAAGAGAAACGCATGTAATCGCACCGGCAACAGGCTCTGTGATCAGTGTCAGAGGCATCTGCGGCATGAGTTGCTCTGGTTCGCACAAGAGGACGGCAGCCAGATTTATCGGTGGTTTCCGTTGTTGAGCAATCGATAGGCTGAGGCGTCATTCCTTGACCCCGCCTTTTGTGGAGTAGTTATAAATGAGTTCAATAAACGGCAACGCAGCTGGCAGCTATAGCCAGAAAAGCCAGAGCATGAGAGATATTCAATTGGTGTTGGCGCGCTGGGGAGTATGGGCAAGGTACAGTTCTGGGCTGGATTATTCATCTATTGCTGCGGGGTTTAAAGGACTCCTGGCTGATACTTCTAAAAACAAAGCTTCATGTTGCGATGATGATGGTTTAGTGGTCGATGGGTGTGTTGCCCGCTTAAAACAATATCGCCCAGATGAATATGAATTAATTATTCGCCATTATGTACTGAATCAATCAAAGCGTGCTATTGCACGTCAGCAAAAAAGAGATGAAAGGCTGATCAGAATTAATATACAAATGGCTGAAGGTTTTATTGATGGTTGCCTGGCAATGTTGAATGTAAAATTAGAAATGGATCCGTTTATTGAAAATATCCATTTTTATGAAAAAACATTAGTGCGGTCCGCGAAAAGTGTATTAGTCTGATAGCACTGGTTTATGAGTTCCGCAGGAATAATAATTTAAAGTCTCGCTATTGCGGGATTTTTTTATTTTCACATTTTTATTCATGAAGCAGGAAAATAAATTTAAAAATAGTGAAAAAAACATTAACGCGGTCCGCAAAAAGTGTATTAGTCTGATATTACTGGTTAGTAACACACTGATTGAATAACAGGAAAGCCCCGCATTGTCGGGGCTTTCCTGTTTCTGTTGGTTTTACACGCCAGTGTATCAGAGAGGGAGGTTATAAATGAATGAACAAAGTCAGCTTCCGTATTGGTGGACTGGGGCACTGGCATTATTCTCGGCTCTGAGTTTACAGGATTACATCTTTATTCTTGGTACCCTGGTTAGTGTGATTTTTACTGTCAAAACCTATTACGTCAATTTACGAGAAAAAGACGCGATAATTAAAGAAGAACAACGTAGAACCGAAATATTGCGCGATTTCCTGCGTGATAAAGCTGTGGACAGTATTCCAGCCGCTATCGCGGTGTGTCATGACGCATTACGCAAAATGGAGGGCTGACATGACACCAATACTGATGGAAACCAAGGAGGGTAAATGAACCGACGAGTCATCATTATGGTATTGCTGACGCTGCTCCTCATGGGGTTGATGGCAAATACTTATCGCCTCAGCGCCAAGCAGAAGCAAGAACAGGCCCAGTTACAGAGTGAACGAGTAGTTAATCAAACACTAGGTGACATCATTGATGCCTATCAGTTGAACGAGGCCGCTAATCGCGCGGCTGTTGCCCGACAACTGGAAAGTGAGAGGAGGTTACGACATGAAGCGGAGGACCGCCTCAAACGATTTACGTTGGCGACAGCAAATGACAACTGTGCTGCTAGCCGTATGCCTGAGTCTGGCATTGACATCCTGCGGGAATAAGCCGCCTCCATCGTTAATCAAACCCCCGCTGTTATTGCCACCAGAGTCGGCAATGACGCAATGTGAAATTCCTGAATTTACCGGCACAACATGGAGTGACAGTGCTTTATATGCCATGACACTTAAACAAGCGCTCCGTATTTGTAAAGGGCGGTTGGATGAGGTTATCCAGTGGCGTAATAGCCAGATAAATAGCCGTTATCGCAAGGAGGTGCCGTAGTTATCTCTCTATGGGGCAATTATTTTTCAGAAGAATATCCAGCGAATTTTCATGCCGGAATTCTCATTTCTTATCGGGTGAAATCATGAATGCAGCTCAAATCAGGCAACTGGCGGCCGTCGCGTTAATGGGCAAAACAGATGCGGAAGGCCGTGTCTATTCAACGGATGTATGGCCAGTAACGCTATATCCAGCGATTTTGTTACAAACGCCAATGGAAGTGAAAGAGTCGATCGGCCGCAATGCACCACAGTTCAAGACGATGACGACATTGCAAATTAGCGGGCATATCCAACTGAGCGAGGCAGAAAATAGGGTCACCGAAGCGGCATCGGCGCTTGAACGTTTGTGTGAGCAAATTCAACGGGCGGTGATTAACAGCTATGAGTTGACCCGCCAGATACAGCAGTTTGCCAAGGTACGAACCACTATGGGTATCGACACCAGCAGCGAACAGCATTTTGCTCAAGTAAAAGTGGAGTTAGACCTTGAGTATTACCAGGGGCCAGAGGATTTCTTTCCACTGGAAACGCCCCAACTGGAGGGCATCGATGTCACGATGCATATGCCTGATGGCACGACTGAACCCTTGATAGCCATTACCTTCCCGGAGTAACCCTATGTTCGTAAAACCCACGGCTGGCCGCGCAGTGCGCGACCCGGTCAAGGGCACCTTATTGCCTGAATCTGGCTCAGAGGTCCCTGATAACGCATTTTGGCACCGTCGCATTCAAGACGGTGATGTGGTGCAAGCCTCTGTTAAATCAGTGGTATCTGCATTTGAAGTGTTAACAACGGAGAGTACAAAACTATGACCATTCCTTTCACTAATATTCCGAGTAACCTGCGCACGCCATTATTCTTTGCGGAGTTTGATAATTCCCAAGCCAACACGGCGAGTACCACCCAGCGCACGCTGATTATCGGGCAAACATTGCCGGAAAGTACGTTGCCAGCCAATGTGCCGCTACTGGTTTCATCAACCGCCACAACTGCTGCTTTGGCGGGTGCCGGTTCAATGTTGCATGGGCAAATAGCCGCTTATCTGGCTAATGATACAGCGGGTGAAGTGTATCTTTTACCACTGAATGATGCAGATAGCATGACGGCCGCCATCGGTAAAATTACGGTGACTACGCCAGCCGCGGCCACTGGAGTTATTTCACTGTATATCGGCGGCATTCGGGTACAAACCACGGTAGTTGCAACTGATGATGTCAACACCATTGCCGCCGCGCTGGCGGCTGCCATTGAGAGCAAACCTGACTTGCCGGTGAGCGTTGTGCATACCGGTGAAATGGTATCTGAAGGTGCGGTAGTGGTATTAGCCGCGAAAAATAAAGGCGCTCATGGCAATGATATCGACCTGCGCCTGAACTATCTCGGCAGCGCTGGCGGCGAATCAACACCTGATAGCCTGGTGCTAACGCTAACTCCAATGGCGGGCGGTACAGGGGCACCCGACTTGGCCGGCGGCTTGGCGAATTTGCAGGATCGCACCTTTGATTTCATCATCAATCCGTATACCGATACGGTGTCTCTGGATGCACTCAAGGCCTTCCTTTCTGATAGCACTGGGCGTTGGAGCTACAGTCAGCAATTGTACGGCCACAGTTTTGCTGCTCAGTCTGGCACTTATGGACAACTGACTGCGGCGGGTGAGTTGCGTAATGACCAACACGCCTCACTGTTGGGGATTCACCATTCTCCGACTCCTGCGCATATTTGGTCCGCAGCTTATGTCGGTGCTATTGCGCAGAGTTTGCGTAATGATCCTGGCCGTCCGCTGCAAACACTGGCGGTTAACGGTGTTTTGGCCCCGCCATTGTCCAGCCGTTTTACTTTGACGGAGCGCAATAACCTGCTGCATAGCGGCATTTCCACGGTGACAGTGGCGGATGACGGTACAGTGCAAGTGGAAAACATCATTACTACCTATCAGACCAACAAATACGGCGCTGAGGATGATAGCTATCTACAAATTGAAACGCTGTTCTTGCTGATGTTTGTCACCCGTTACTTGCGCACACAAGTGACATCTAAATTTGCACGTATGAAGTTGGCTGCTGATGGCACCCGTTTCGCAGCGGGTTCGGCGATTATCACTCCTAACGTTATTCGTGCCGAGCTGATTGCCCAGTATCAGACACTAGAATTTAACGGCTACGTTCAGGATGCCAAAGGTTTTGCCCGTGGCTTGATTGTCGAGAAAAGTGCCAGCAACCCAAATCGGGTCGATGTGTTGTGGACTGGTGTGCTGATTAATCAGCTGCGTATTTTCGCAGTACTCAATCAATTCCGCCTGCAAGCAACGGCTTAACTTTTCGATCATCAAGTAGTCGGTTCCTTAACAGTCGGCTCTTTCAGCATAAAAAAGGAAATAAATTATGAGCAATACTTCAAATCGCCTGGCGGGTACAGCCTATGTCACGGTCGATGGCATTACCGTTATGGTGGCGGGTCAGTTCAAATACAGTCCGTCAAAGGTCAAGCGCGAAACGGTGATGGGAATGGACGGAATACACGGTTATAAAGAAACCGTGGTCGCGCCGTCAATCTCTTGCACCATCCGGGACAGTGGCGGCGTTTCTATCAGTGACTTCAATGATCAAACCAATGTCAATATTGTGTGCGAATTGGCAAATGGCAAAACTATTATCGGCAGTGGTATGTGGTCGGTCAGCACCTTGCTGGTAGACAGCACTGAAGGTACGGTGGATGTCAGTTGGGAAGGCGGCTCGGTGACGGAGAACTGATATGTCACAACTGGAACGCAGTAAAACCATTTCACTGGTTAAACCCATTTCGCATGAGGCTACCAAGACCACCTATGAGGTCGTTGAACTGAGCGAGCCGACACTGTTGCAAGTACAGCAATTCTACGATGAGCAAACCAAGGCAGGCTCGCTTAGCGGTATGGGATTACTGATTGCATTGGTATCTGGGGTACCGCGTGAGGCGATTAAAAAAATGGCTTTCACCGACTACAAAGTTTGCGAGGTTTACATGATGGGTTTTTTAGCCTACTCCCCAACGGGGGACGATGGCGCGAAATAATCGCTGACGTCACTTACTACTATAGCTGGGGGCCGGGCGATGCCTGGTCCCTGACCTACAGTAATTTAATATGGTGGTGCCAGCAGGCCGAGCGGATTAATAATATTAAGGCTGGCAAAAATGGCTAATAAATACAATGCTAGTGGGGTTCCTTCATTATCAAAAATACCGCCTCAAATATATTCTGGTTATAAATTGGTTGGTAGCCCAAATATGGTTGTTAATGCCGGAATTGCGGGAGTGGAGTGGCTTGATGAAGGATCAAATGAAGCGCAATACATAAATAAGGCTGCACAAAATGTTAGTGCACCCATTGATCAATTTAGTCAGATTAGCGGCGCTCTGCGTATTCGCGGTGCTGAGAAAATAGCTGCAATTAAATCAACGGAGCAACTCTATAGTAATTTGAATAACATGCTATGGGGACAAAATGTTCAGGGAATGGCGCAGTTAGAAGAGTATGGTTTTGACATTATTAGCAATGAAAATGGTACCGCAGACGTCCCTGCAACAATGATGAATATTGCCAGGGATTTTCCGCAAATGGCTCCGAAAGCACAAAGTAAACTGATTGAGACCCTTGGCTTAGACAGTAACTCCATTGAACTATTGAGAGAAGGAGTGCGGTTAAATGATTTACTGACTAAAGCGTCTGATTTTGGTTTGACTATCGATCCCGAACTCAATGCACGCCTGAGTGAATTGAATAGTCAGACGACAGAGTTAGGTGTGGCTTGGGATGGCCTGAAAGGAAAAGTCTCTAACTTTGGCTATAAAATAGCGGTCTCTGATGGCTCAATAGCTGATGGTATTGGTGGCATAACTGATTTACTCACGCGCGGCCCAGATAATTTTTCAATTATGCGCACGATGGGCGTAATCAGTGGTGATGAGTCGGAGAAAATGCGCTGGGCATATAATAATGATGATTTCAAACGGCAACTTAATTGGTATGAAAGCATTATGCTTAATAGCGGTTTCATGACTGATGGATTTCGCAAGAAATTCCAAGATTATTATCATGCCAAAAGTGCGGTTCAGAACAGTTATAAAGATATTGGATCTTTCCTCGTACATAAATCATCTCAAACAGAATCTAATCCTTTAATTAATAGTTTTAATTTGGGGGGTGAACCTCATTCAGATGAAAATATATTTGATAAGGATGTTAGTGATACCTGGAGCAATAATAGACTAGCTGAATCAGATGGCGAAAACCCATATTCTCTTTTACCTTCACATTCTATTTATCCAGATAGCAATATCGTCGCTCCTCCTGCCTCGATATCACCAATTTATGCTGAACAAATGAGTGATTTTAATTTCACGGCTATTGCCGATGTCATTGCTACCGCCATGCAGAATAACCGCGTGCAGATAGAACTGACATTAATCGATGGGCGAACAGGAGAGACTTCAGTAGTACTGGGGCAGGGCGGTGGCAGAATTACCTACGCCATGGCGATGCCGATGTAATTTAGTCAGCTATACCCACTCTTTGTATTAACCCGCTTTGGCGGGTTTTTTGCTTTCTATCGTCAGAGTTCTGAACAGGAGAAAGAAATGTCATTTATCGGTAATACCTTATCTGCGCTATTAGCCGGCGGTGACGACAGCTGGCAATGGTCGGAACATTTGCATCAGGCCTCATTTCGTGGTGTTCCGTTTGTCATTAATAAAAGCATCGGTACTTTTGGTCGCCGCCAAGTGGTGCACAGCTACCCCTATCGTGACACCAGCTATATCGAAGATTTGGGGCGCAGTGCGCGCAGTATCGTCTTGACAGGTTTTTTGGTGCAAAACAGCCAGATTTACACCGCACCAGATGTAATGACACAGCGTGATTCATTGATAGCTGCTTGCGAAATGCCAGGGGCTGGAACCTTGGTTCACCCAACACTGGGTGAAATGACGGTCAGTATCAGTGAATTGAAAATCGATGAAGATACTGCGGGGGGGCGGATATTCTCATTCACCTTAACGGTGGTCGAATCTGGCTTGCGCGCCTTTGCCATTACCGGTGCCGCTGAAATGGGCGTATCAGTGCAATCATCCTGGCTGAGACTGAGTGCCAAAGCTGTTGCCGGTTTTATCTCCACAGTGAAAGGGGAAATGCGCTCGGCGACACAGGCGATAAAAACACTGAAAAACACGGCTGCATTTTGGGGGCGAATGGTCACAAACACTACCAATGAAGCCAGTAACCTGGGAAATGCGCTGCGCTCCACTTTTGGCCGTAACCGCTATGGTCGCTACAACCACGGCACCGTGGGCGGGAGCAGTTCGGGAGCGACGGCGGCGGTCAATCAGCAACAAGACACCACGAACCTTTCATTGCTGGTGGCGCAACGGCTGGCATTTACCGTCGAAGGGCAGGCGGCGGTAAACACTGCGGTGAATGAATTCCTTGATGCTAACAGCATAGATAGTCATGGCGAGAAAATGTTAGCGGTGGTTAATACTGTGCAGAACAGCGGTATCAGCACACCAGATATTATCCGCATGATGGAAAATCTGTCGGTAACTCAAGATGATACATTCCGAAGTCATGAGAGTGATCGGGCAGTTGCTGCTGCCAGCCATCATTTAATGATGGCCTTGTGCGCCGGTGGGATGGTCTGCGCAGCGGCACAATATCAACCAGAAAACTATGACGATGCGGTCACCGTGCTCGGGCGAGTCTGTGACGTTATTGACGCCACGGCACTGGTCGCCGCTAACCGGGGAAATGATGAGACATACAGCGAATTGATGTTGATGCGGGAATCTATCGTCCTGCTCTTGCAGCAAGCTGGTGCGAATTTGTCGCGGGTGGGCGAGGTCAGTTTTAACCGATCTCTGCCCGCCCTGATGCTGGCAAACCGGCTATATCAGGATGCATCACGGGGGGATGGGCTGGTGAAAATGGCCAATCCAATTCATCCGGCATTTATGCCTACCCGATTTAAGGCATTGAACTTATGAATGATGAACGCCTAAGTGATGACTTAACGCTGGAAGTGGGAGGCAGGGCAATAACCGGTTGGAGCAAAGTTCAGGTTACCCGGAGCATTGAAAAATTGCCCAGCAGCTTTGAACTGTCATTGATGGACCGCTATCCCGCTAGCGGAGGGCAACAGTGGGTCAATCCCGGTGATTCGTGTGTGGTTAAGTTGGGAAATGACGCTGTTCTCACTGGTTATATCGACAGTTGGGATAACAAAATTTCCGGCACCACCCATGAAGTTACCGCTAAAGGACGAGGTAAATGCCAGGATTTGGTTGATTGCTCCGCTGAATGGCCAAACAGTGTTATCAGCCAATCGACGGTATTGCAGATTGCACAAAAACTGGCAGCGCCTTATGGCATCAATGTCACCTCAGACATTACCGATATGGCTGTGGTACCTAAATTCACCCTTAATTGGGGGGAAACGGCGCAAGCGGTGATTGAACATGTCACTCGTTGGGCGGCACTGCTCTATTACGACCAACCGGATGGTCATTTATATCTCACTCGTGTCGGCTCACGTAAAGCCGCCAGCGGTGTGGCGCAGGGTATCAATATCCTCAGTGCCAACTTGCATACCGACACCCATCAGCGCTTTGTGGATTACACCGGCGTCTCGCTTTCCAGCAATAGCGTTGCCCGCCGTTCGGCTTCGGGAGGGAACAATGCCTCGATTTTGGTCAGAACTCAGGATGCCGAGTTAGCGCAGCAGTTCCCGAATCGCCATCGCAATAAAATTATCATCGTCGAAAGTACGATGAATTCCGAGAATTTGGTGAGGAACAGTCTCGATTGGAACATTAACCGTAATAACGGTCGATCCAAAGTCCTCAATGTACAAGTCGATAACTGGCGTGACAGGAATAATCAGTTATGGGAAACCAACTCACTGATCCCTATTACTATTCCAGCTATGGGGTTAACGGATAAGCTGTGGTTGTTATCTGCGGTGACTTATATAAAAGACGCCAATGGGACGGTAGCAAACATGACGTTGATGCCACCGGAAGCCTTTGCTGTCCAGCCTTATAAAATCAAATGAAACAGGGGATTAACCATGAATGATGTCAGTGGACAACTCTCGACCCTGTACCGACAGATAAAAATGTTGTTGGGCATTGGCCGGGTAACCGCTTTTGATGACAGTGATGGGGTGCAAACGGTGCAATATCAGACCGCGCTGGAGGTTCATAGCGATACACCTCGATTAGCGGAGTTTGGTTTTTCGTCGGGATTACCCGCAGGAAGTGATGTGGTGATTGGCTTCCTCGGCGGTGATCGTTCCAGCGGCATGATTGTTGCCTCTAACCACGCCTCTTACCGCCACATGGGGCTAAATGCCGGGGAAACTGTCATTTATTCTCAATGGGGGCAGTTTATTAAATTGACGGAAAGTGGCGTAACGATTGAAGCCCATCATCAGCCGGTGACCATCAACAATGCTACGGAAGTGACGGTAAATGCATCGGTAAAAGTACGGCTAAACACCCCGCTACTCGAGGTCAGTGGCGATATCGTCGATAACGCTGAAAGCAATTCGACTACGCTAAAAACCTTGCGCGACACTTACAACAACCACAATCATCAGCTCAAAAACGTGCAGTCGGGCAGTGCCACTCTCACCAGTGAAACACCCGCTAAGGTGGTGCGATGACAACAGATATTAAAACCATTTGGGATGTCGATGCTTCTTTGGGCGACTGGCAAGCGGGTAATGGTGGCTTGCTGGATGGCGACGATCTGCATACCGCTATTTTACTGAGTTTATTCACTGACCGATTAGCACGAGTTGATGATGATATTGATGGTGAGGATCGTCGGGGCTGGTGGGGTGACAGTGGCGCGCCATCGGCTATTGGCTCACGACTTTGGCTACTGCGGCGGCAAAAATTGACCTCCCAGATAGCCATCAAAGCGGAAGATTACGCCGCAGAAGCATTGGCCTGGCTGATCGAGGATGGTGTTGTCGCGGCCATCAACACGCGTGCTCAAATTATTTTCCCCAACAAATTGCTGTTGCAGATTGATTATCAACAACCGGGTAAAACCCCATCATCGGTTCATCCGTCATCAATAAAATTCTCATGGGTATGGGAGGAGTAATTCATGCCATTTAATCGACCCACTTTAAGCGAATTACGACAACGAAATCAGTCCTATATTCAATCGGAACTGAAAACAGGCGGCAATTTATTGCGCTTTTCTAATATCGGTGTGATTAGTGATGCCGACGCTGGAATGGCGCATCTGCATTATGGCTATTTGGATTATATTGCCCGTCAGTCCACGCCCTATAACGCCACTGACGAATACCTGGCTGCCTGGGCTGCTTTGAAGGATGTGTTCCGTAAAGGGGCTACTCCGGCCAGCAGTACTGATGTCAGTTTCAGTGGCATTGCTGGGCGGATTATTCCTGCCGGGCAGCGGCTTAATCGGGCTGATGGCTATCAGTATCAGCTTGAAAATGAAGTTAAAATCGCTGCGGATGGCAATGCGCTGGGTGAAATTATCGCGATTTTGCCCAGCTCGTTAGACGACGCAACCGGCGGGGGGCGGCGCGGCAACAGTGATGCCGGGACGGAACTGACGCTGGATATTGCGATTGATGGCGTTCAGGCCACGGCCACAGCGCTGAACAAAATTTCTGGTGGGGCGGATATTGAATCCGAAGATGCATTCCGCTCTCGTATGTTATTGGCTTACCAGAATATCCCACAAGGCGGTAATGACGCAGATTATCAATCTTGGGCATTAACGGTGCCGGGAGTGACTCGATGCTGGGTTAAACGGCGCTTGATGGGCGCGGGTACTGTCGGGATCTATATCATGTGTGACGATAATGATTATGGTGGTTTCCCGCAGGGTACTGACGGCATTTCATCCCTCGAACAGTGGGGGGAGGTAAAAGCGACCGGGGATCAGGGGCGGGTGGCGGACGGTATTTATTCGCAACAGCCAATTATTGCGCTGGTGTATGTATGTGCGCCGGTTGCTCAACCGATTGATTTTGTTATTAGTGGCATTTCGTATGCTGACAGTGTCACCACCGCTGCCATTAATGCGGCTATTGATGAGGTCTTTTTCACCGAAGGGGAACCAGGGGGCAAAATTCTGTGGTCATCTCTGTTGCTGGCAATTGGTGAAATCGCGGGTACGGGGGGTTTTATTATGCAATCTCCGGCTACCAATATTGAGCTGCAAACTGGAAAACTCCCCGTCAGGGGTACAGTGAGCTATCTATGAGCCGCTATTCCGTCAGTGAATACACAGAGGCGTTGCAGGCGCTAATGCCAATGGGCTTGGTTTGGCCGCGGCGGCCAGAAGGGGTACAAACTGAAGTCCTGCGCGCATTAGCTCATGCTTATCGGCGTAGTGATGAAGATGCACAAGACTTATTATCTGCTGCTTTCCCGGCAACAGCCACGGCAATGTTACCCGAGTGGGAAGCTACCGTGGGGCTACCGGATCTGTGTGCTATCGGCGAAGTAGACAGCATGATCCAGCGCCAACGCGCGGTGGTGTCTAAATTGTTTGGTATCGGAGGGCAATCAGCAGCCTATTTTATTCGCGTGGCAAAGGCGCTGGGTTACTCCATCAGCATCACTCAATACCAGCAAGCTTGCGCCGGTATGGCAGTTTGTCGCGATGCTTTGAACGGTGAGGAATGGCCTTTTACCTGGCTAATTACGGCCCCCAAAACCACCATTAATTATGCCCAGTGTGGCTTGACCTATTGCAGTGACCCCTTGCGTACATGGGGGAATAAACAGTTGGAATGTCGTTTAGCCGTGCTAAACCCATCTCATACTATTTTGAAGTTCGGTTACGTTAGTTAACTAATCCCTTTATTCATTTTTAGCGCCTTAACGGGTGAGGATTTTCTATGCAAAAAATTGGAGATATTCCTAATACACGCGCCGACAGTCACGGCGAGTTTACCGACGGCAATGTCGCCGGCGGTGTTCCCCCAACGATATTACCGGCTGAATGGTTTAATACCTTGCAGCGGGAATTAATTAAAGTCGTTCAAGCAGGAGGATTAACATTAGATCCCAATGACGATACTCAGGTATTAGCCGCTCTAAAAAAACTATTCTTACAGTCGGGTAATAATCTGTCTGAAATTAAAGCCGCAGGCCCTGCAGCGGTAGCTGCTGCTTTGGCCAATCTTGGTGCATTATCGACAACAGGGACAGCTATAGCTGCAACTAAACTATCTACAGCACGAAAAATTGGCGGTGTGGCTTTTGATGGTACTGCTGATATTACTTTGCCATTTATTAATACCACTAGTGCAGATATTCAATTAGCGGGAAATCTTGGTGTAAAAAATCTTGAAGTTCACCCGATGCCTAATTCCAGTGAAGGTGGGCAAATAGATTTATACGATAAAAACAATGCCAGGGCGGCTTTTGTTGATATCGATACTACTGGAAATTTTCGTGTTGTCGTTGAGGAGTTGGGGGTTGCTTTATTTGTAAGCAAGGCTAATCGAGATGTTTCGATGGGGGCGGCACTTTCGGTCGCAGGTGATGTTCGTTCCGGCGGGGGAAAATCATGGTTAGCTGCTGATGGGAATATTTATGGTTCTATATGGGGAGGGTATTTATCTACCTACCTATCTAACCGTCTGGAGCACAGAGTCAGGGCGTGGGCAGCAATTCAAGGAAATGGAACAATAATTAGCTCATTTGGTTTTGCCGCGATAAATCGGACGAACGTTGGTGGATATAACTTAACAATGTCAACATCGAATGGGGCATACGCTGTTTCAGTTGGGATCAACGGTGGCTCACAAAATGGGGGGTTAAGTGCTCACTCCGCAAATATTTGGAATAGAAGCCCTAACTCATTCAGCATACAAAATGCAAATGACAGTGGTACTCAATATAACTGGATTGATTGGCCTGAATTTTATGTCATCGTCGTTGGCCCATAAGGAAGAAAATATGGAACAGACCATTAATAAAGAACTGTCAGATAATGATGGATACGAAAATATCTATGTTGTTGTGTTTGAAAACGAAAGTGGGCGTGGCATGACTGTGGTTAATTTTGCCACACAAAAGTATTTAGATGAGTTCACTCACAATAGTTCATGGCTGAAAATATTGCGCGAAGATCTTCCAGATCAACGATTTATTGAAGCATGGCAGTTCAATGAAACAAATGACGCTATTGTAGTAAATACAGTTTGGTTGCAAGAGCTGCTCGTTGCAGAAGTAGAAAGAGAACAGAGTCACAGGATTTGGTTAGTTCAGGATGAATTTACGGCTCTTCAAACAGATCTTATGCTTGGGATAATAGATGATGAAGGAACAGCACGTTTACTAGTGCTTAAGAAGTATGTTGTGGCCCTTAAGCAATTGGATTTATCAACTGCCCCTGATATTGAATGGCCAGTTGCACCTCTAAGCTAAAATATAACCGGGCGAAATCGCCCGGTGTCTTCTCAACCCGTTATATCATTCATCTTCTCCGCGAATCTAACCTTGGCCTTATCTTTCCCCCTCGTTACTCCCCCCATTTCATGCTAAATTTACCTATCTCACACCATTGCATCGTTTCAGGTACCAGTATGTTTACCTATAAAGAAATATCATCGCTGAACGAACTGGAATTGATCGTCTATAACTACATCATAAAAAATACTGATAAAGTGATGTACATGACCATCAGGGAGTTGGCAGACGCCGCGGGTGTTTCTACTACCACCGTTTTGCGTTTTTGTAAAAAAATGAATTGTGATGGTTACTCTGAATTTCGTGTTCGTTTTAAACTCTATTTAGAACATGACGAAAAACCACCGGTCAGTTTCGGTATTAGCGAAATAATTAGCTACTTTAAAAGTATTAATAATAGTGAATTTGACGAACTTCTTGATAGCGCTGCCGCGCAAATAGCGGCTACACGTAGAATTATTTTTGTTGGAATAGGAACATCGGGTGCATTAGGAAAATACAGTGCACGTTTCTTTTCTAATGTAGGGAAATACAGCACTTATATCGATGATCCTTATTATCCAATCAATAGTGATATGTATCAGGATGCGATTGCGATTATCCTCTCTGTTTCTGGTGAAACGGAAGAAATCATCCGTATCGCCAATCAGTTTAGCCTGCAACACTGCAAGATTATTAGCTTGACCAATAGTGATAATTCGACTTTGGCTAAGATGGCTGATTTAAATATCTCTTATCACATGCCGCCTATTGTATTAGAGGGGCAATATAATATTACTACCCAGATCCCCGTTTTATATATTATTGAAACTATCGGCAAAAAACTCCCGCAATTAGTTAATAAAAACACCCAATAAAACAGGGTGTTTTTTACATGTTACATATTCCAATTCATGGTTTTTGTTATATCGTGACTTCATCTTTCTTTTTGCTAAACTCCAGTCTCAATCGAAAAAAATATTAATAATAATCCGATAACACTCTGTTTATCTTATACTCAGCATTCGTGACAGGAGATTAATAATGGCAATTGATTATGCATTAACCGCCCAAGAAATTATTAAGTATATTGGTGGTGATAATAATGTGATTACCGTCACACATTGTGCAACACGTTTACGTTTTATATTGAAAGATAATAAAGCTGTCGATAAAGAAAAATTAAATCGTGTTAAAGGGGTTATTACCGTTATTGAAGCGGGTGGGCAAATGCAAGTGGTTATCGGTAATCACGTCGGTGATGCCTATAAGCATGTCACGAACCTGATTAATATCGATGAAAGTGCACCGGTGGCAGCACCTAAAGTCGGTATCGTTAGCCGGTTGATGGATATTATCTCCAGTATTTTTGCACCTTTTCTTTATCCACTGGCCGCCTGCGGTATTTTACAAGGGATTATTTCTTTTCTGGCTGCGATTGGCTGGATGGATGCCGCCAGCGGTACGTATCGAATTTTAAATTTTGTCTCCTGGACCGGATTTACCTTCTTACCTGTGATGGTGGCTTTTACGGCGGCCAAAAAATTCAATGTTAACCCTTTTACCGCCGTAATTACTGCTTGTGCGTTGATCAGCCCTGATTATATGAACATGCTGACGGCTAATAAAATTGTTACGGTGAATTCCGCAGACCCTGCCGTTCAGCAATTGATGCATGAAGCGCTAAATAATCCGCAGGTTGCCCACATTTTGAATACTATTGCTGGTATTCCATTATCATCACCCACCTTGGATTTCTTCGGTATTCCCGTGCAATACCTGAGCTATACCGCCTCGGTTATCCCGATTATTTTGATGGTTTGGGCCATGTCTTACGTGCAGCGCTTCTTTGAAAAAGTACTGCCAATGGTGGTGCGTAACCTGTTTACCCCGATGTTCTGTATTGCCATTATGGTGCCCTTAACCTTGCTGGTATTTGGCCCTGTGGGGAACTTGATTGGTGGGGCAATTGGCGGCGTTTACAACACACTTTATAATCTCAGCCCAGCGATAGCAGGGTTTATGGTTGGTGCATTCTGGCAGCCACTGGTCACATTGGGTGTTCATTGGGGCATCACTCCGGTCACTGTAGGGAACTATGCGACATTGGGTTATGACACCTTTACCGGCTTGCAAGCCTCCGCAGTCTTTGCCATGGCCGGAACCATGTTTGGTGTTTACTTAAAAACGCGTAACCGTGAAATGAAAGGAATTTCATTGTCCGCGGGGATTACCGCTTTATTCGGTATTACCGAGCCTGCTATTTACGGTGTGGCATTACGTTTGAAGAAACCTTTCTTATGCAGCTGCGCCGCAGGGGGGATTGGTGGAGCTATCGCGGGGTCTTTTAATGCGGTGTCATGGAGCTATTGCCTGCCGGGTATTGCGGTGTTGCCGGTCTTCTTTAAAGAAGGGCATATGGCACAGTTCTTGGGATTTCTGCTGTCTATTACCGTCGCTTTCGTCTTGGGGGCGGTTTTCACCTGGCTGGTTGGGTTTACCGATGAACCAGAGAATGTGGAACAACCAGGCAGTGCTAAAGCATCTGAAGCACCTATTGCTCAGGCACAAATGAATCAAGGCTAGAATATTTAATGTTCGGGCGGGTTAATTATCCGCCATTGATTTTTATTTCCAGGGTGAACAATTGCCCACAGTATTAAGGGAGAGAGTTATGAGCCACAAACAATTACCGAAAGATTTTTTATGGGGCGGCGCAGTTGCGGCACATCAGGTTGAAGGCGGCTGGGATAAAGGCGGCAAAGGTGTAAGCATTGCCGATGTATTGTCCGGCGGCGCTCACGGTGTTGACCGAGTTATGACTGATGGTGTGCAAGAGGGGTATCGCTATCCAAACCATGAAGCGGTTGATTTTTATGGTCATTATAAAGAAGACATCGCGCTGTTTGCCGAAATGGGCTTCAAATGCTTCCGTACTTCCATTGCCTGGACGCGTATTTTCCCGAAAGGTGATGAGCTGCAACCGAATGAAGCGGGTCTGCAATTTTACGATGATATGTTTGATGAATTGCTGAAATACGGCATCGAACCGGTTATTACGCTATCTCATTTTGAAATGCCGTGGCACTTGGTTAAAGAATACGGTGGCTGGAAAAATCGGAAAGTGGTCGACTTTTTCGTGAAATTCAGTGAAGTGGTCATGGAGCGCTACAAAAGCAAAGTCAAATATTGGATGACATTCAACGAGATCAATAACCAACGTAACTGGAAATATCCACTATTTGGTTACTGCTGCTCTGGTGTGGTGTTCACTGAGCAAGAAAATCCTGAAGAAACGATGTATCAGGTTCTGCATCATCAGTTTGTCGCTAGTGCCAAAGTAGTCAAACTGGGCCATGCTATTAATCCAGAGTTCAAAATCGGGTGTATGGTTGCAATGGTGCCGCTCTATCCATTCTCCTGCCATCCAGATGACATGATGTATTCGGTGGAGGCTATGCGTGAGCGTTATCTATTCGGTGACGTCCACATGCGTGGTTACTACCCTTCATATATTCTGAATGAATGGGAGCGCCGCGGTTTCACTATCAATATGGAAGAGGGCGACCTTGATACTCTACGTGAGGGCTGCGCCGATTACATGGGCTTAAGCTATTACATGAGTAACGCAGTTTCTGCTGTTAATCCCGGTAGCGGCAACTCCCTTTCTGGCTTTGAGGGCAGTGTACCGAATCCACATGTTAAAGCATCCGATTGGGGATGGCAGATCGATCCCGTCGGCTTGCGTTATTCACTGAGCGTATTGTATGAACGTTACCAGAAGCCGCTATTTATTGTTGAAAATGGCTTTGGTGCTATCGATAAAGTGGCTGATGACGGCATGGTTCATGATGATTACCGCATTGCGTATCTTAAAGCCCATATCGAGCAGATGAAAAAAGCAGTGTTTGAAGATGGCGTAGACCTGATGGGCTACACCCCGTGGGGTTGTATCGATTGTGTATCATTCACAACCGGTGAATACAGCAAGCGTTATGGTTTTATCTACGTGGATAAAAATGATGACGGCATCGGCACGATGGCGCGTTCACGTAAACAAAGTTTTGATTGGTATAAAAAAGTGATTGCCAGCAATGGTGAAGAGCTTTAACTCTCTGATAAACCAGCCAACAGGGAAGGGCCGTTTAACACCGGCCTTTCTCACCATTTTCTCCTTTACACCCTCCCAAACGCAGTTGGTTACATTTTTCATTAATGAAAAAATAGTTTAAATTTAAGCTATTACAATAATTTTATCGTTTTGTAGGAAGTAACTGACATATCCTAAAAAAAAGCTGAGTTACTCTTTTACTCCGACGGTTATTGCCATGCTTTGTATGGTTGTTCGTCAGGTGTAATTTAGTTTTTGCTTAATAGGGATAAGAAATGAAAGGAAAATTATTGTTCGCTGCAATGTTGGTAGCCAGTTTTTCTGCCAGTGCTGCGGAACATGCTCACTGGGGATATGAGGGGCAGGAAGACCCGGCACATTGGGGGAAACTTTCCCCTGATTTCTCTCTTTGTGAAACGGGTAAAAATCAGTCACCAGTCAATATTCATGGCGCATTGAAAACTCATCATGGTCAATTGGAATTAAATTTCCAGCAAGGCAAGCAACAAATCGTTAATAATGGCCATACGATTCAGATTAATACTAGCGCTGGTAATACGTTAAAGCTGGATGGCGATACGTTTACATTGCAACAATTCCATTTTCACGCCCCCAGTGAAAACGAAATTGATGGCAAACAGTTCCCATTGGAAGCTCATTTTGTTTATAAAGATAACAAGGGTGAGTTGGTAGTATTGGCGCTGCTGTTCCAGTTGGGAAAAGCTAATACACAATTGGCACTGGCCTGGCAGCAAATGCCAACAGCGGTAGACCAATTAACAATACTGAATAGACCTTTGGATATTAATGAGTTGCTACCAAAACAGTTCAATTTTTACCGTTTTAGTGGTTCACTTACCACACCACCTTGTTCTGAAGGTGTAACCTGGTTAGTGCTTGATCAGCCTGTTAATGTTTCTGCTGAACAAATACATCAATTCCAGTCTGTTGTTCATCATAACAATAATCGGCCAATACAGCCGCTTAATGGTCGCGTTATAGTTGATTAATGTTTGTATGATTCTCGCCACTCTGTTTTCTGGGAGTGGTGAGTAAGATCATCAAATATGTTTATCACCAAGGGTTGGCAAAAAGACTTATAGCTATAATTGTAAAAATAACTTCCCCCATTTAATATTGAAAGACTTCTTAATCTTGTTATTATTAATATTTTATTGTTAATAAAATAGACAATGTTATACCGCCATATTTCATAACATTGCCCGTTTTCCTTTATTATTTAATAGATGGCCATTATCCGAATAAACTTTTGCCTAATCTTCAATTAGGCCGTATTTCTTTAAAATAGATGCTTATATTTAGGCTGGAATAGCCTCAATGATTGATACATAGCTTCCGGTATCGATAATGCGATTAAGTTTCAGATCTGCGCTGGCCAGCAGTGTTTTAAGTTCCTCCTCAGTACGTGCTTGTCCTCCATCAAAACTACCTAATAACAAAAGGTCGATCTCTTTGCCACCTTGCCTAGTATCTTCTCTGGATATAACAGGTTCAAAGATAAGCACTTTTGAATTGGGCCGCATTGCATTACGACAACTGCGCAATATCTGACTTGCTTGTTCTTCCGGCCAATCCATTGTGATGTATTTTAATAAATAAATATCAGCTGTTGGGCAGCTTTCAAAGAAATTACCTGTCTGGGTTTCCCAACGTGAATCATCTCCTAACTCACCAAGACGGTTCTTCGCCAAGACCGCAGGGCGATCGAATAAAATACCCTGTAATGTGGGATTATTTTGCAGTACTTTTAACAGTAATCCCCCAAAACCACCGGCAATATCAATCACTGTGGCATGTTTTGGAAAGTCATAGCTACGCACCAAGAAGTTATTTTCTACTGAGGACATCGATGACATACCAGTATGAAAATCACCTTCTGATTCGGGAATGTTATCTCGTGACCAGTATTCATAAAAAGACATTCCGAATGCCTTTTTAAAGGCCGATTCACCTCGTAGATTTTCGACAAGATTACCGAGTGGGAGCCAGAATGTTTTATCCGTCAGCATTAATACCGCCGCGCGCAGTGAGTCACGATGATCTGAGCGAAGATACTGTGCCGCTGGGGTCAGTGAAAATCGACCATCTGCTGATTCTGCAAAGATATTTCGCGATGCTAGCATGCGTAATACGCGATTTAAGTGACGTGAGTCTGCCCCTACTGTCTGTCCAAGTTCCTCCGCAGTTTTTGCCTCTTCTGTCAGATAATCCGCTACCCCTAAAATTGTTGCAGCACGCAATGAGGCTTGAAAAGTAAACCCCATCGCCTGCTCCAATAAATCTAATGCCGCAGTATCATCTTCATTCTTCAGTTGATTATTATTGCCCATGGTAATAACACCCTCTGGTAATCGATGTGATTATATATAATTGCAATAAATACAAATGCAACCATATTCATTAGGATGGTGAATATATCCATCAAAAATGTAGTTCACGAAATTGATTTATTGCAAATGGTATATTTTGCTAATTAAGCATATTGATGAGGAATTGATGGGCAATACAATGAAAATTCTGGTTTTTAATAATTAATAGTATTTATGTATTTTTATTTTATTAGTAATTGAAGTTAATGATTTCTAGCTAGTCGCAAATGAGTCATTTTTTTCCCCGTGTTTCCCCTGCCAAATCCCACAAACAAAAAAACCAACCCTAACGGGTTGGTTTTCTTTGGGATATTTGGTCGGCATGAGAGGATTTGAACCTCCGACCCTCATGTCACCGCCATTAATTAACGCAAACCCTTTATACGCTGGGAAGGTGGTTCCGTATCGGTGACGGAGAACTAAGATGTCTGAATTAGAACGCAGTAAAACCATTTCACTGGTTAAATCTATCTCGCACGAGGCCACCAAAACCACCTATCAGGCCATCGAACTGAGCGAGTCGACACTGTTGCAAGTGCAGCAATTCTACGATGAGCAAACTAAAAACGGTTCGCTTAGCGGCATGGGGTTGCTTATTTCTTTGGTGTCGAATGTGCCACGGGAAGCCATCAAAAAAATGGCTTTTACTGACTATAAAGTCTGCGAGGTCTACATGATGAGTTTTTTAGCTTACTCCCGCAGCTGGAGAGTGGGGTAACGAGCTAGCAGATGTGACCTATTACTATGGGTGGGGGCCAATGGATGCCTGGCTCCTGACCTATAGCCGATTGCAGTGCTGGTATCAGCAGGCCAATCGGAGCAATCAAATTAAGGTGAGAAGTTATGGCTAATGCTTTTGATTTTGAACTGGTGACCAACGATCAGGTAATGCCTATCAACTGGATACGGCGGCAAAAAATGCTGGCATGTCAGTTGATAATTTTAGCCGGATCAGCGGCGCAATGCAGATTTTAGGGGCCGATAGCGACCCTGCCCGCCAGTCTGTTGAAGGGCTATACAAGACGTTTAATGATCCGTTATGGGCGCGTAACGATGTGGTTCAGGAGTTACTGACCCGGAATGGGGTGGTTATTGAACGTCTCAAAGACGGCACAGCAGATGTCAATAAGACGCTGGATAACTTTGCCAAAATATTCCCTAAACTTGCCCTACAAACTCAGAAAACATTGGCGGATGCATTAGGCTTGGATGAAAACTTGCTTACGTTAATGTGCGAAGGCTCTAGATATAAAGATCTGTTGGCAAAGGCGGATAAATTCGGTTTAACGATTGACCCTCAAACCAACGCACAACTCACCGAACTGGATCGCCAATTATCTGTGGTGAGTGCTGCCTGGGATGGGTTAAAGCAGCGTGGTCAGAATAAGCTCTACGGCGCTATTTTGTCAGATGGTTCCGTTAAAGACGGAATAGAAGGTGTCACTGATATCGTCACTAACGGTATTGACAGTATTTCAGTTGCGCACTTTTTAGGGCTAAACAGGGGAAAAGAAGCGGATCAGTTACGCCGTGGTTATAACGACCCAGAATTTTATCAAAAACTAAGTGAATGGGATAAGGTTGGCTCAGATTACGGAATAATGACTGATGGTTACCGTAAAAAGTATGAGCAACATTATGTCCCTGGAGATGAGCAAGAAAAACAAAATCTGGCAGCCCCATTCAATACGCCTTATATGCTTTTTGGTGAAGATCAGCAGCAGGCGAGACTAAAACAATTAGAATTGCAGTATAACCTTCCCACTACAATTCTTGATCGTGCCTATCAGGCGGAGTCCGGTCGAGGGAAAAATCTCTTATCGCCAAAAGGCGCACAGGGGCCATTTCAGTTTATGCCACCAACAGGGCGAGATTATGGTTTAAATTCGATGGATGACCGCATGGACTTCAATAAATCCAGCGAAGCAGCGCTAAGTATCTTTCTGACTTGCTTAAAATGTTTGATGGGGATGTCAATAAGGCCGTTACTTCTTATAACTTGGGATAGAATAACGTTAAAAAATATGGTTAGGGCAAGCTCCTGCTGAAACGCGTAACTATCTCCAGAAGATTATGCCGGGTTTGCCCTTCATTCACCCTCAGCAAGGCGAGTTAACTACCGGACCCTCGGATATTAACGCATTACCTCCAACATCTATAAACGCTCCACAACAAAGCTATGTCGGTGGTGCTGATCAGATTGCCAGCGCTATCGTCCAGGCTATGAGAAATAACAAAGCAGAGGTAGAACTGACGATTATTGATAGTAGAACGGGTGAGCGTCGGGTTATTGCCGGGAATCAAAGTGGAAAGGTAACAACTTCCATGAACTATCCATAACCTGATAGTATGTGAAAAATACAATTTTAGGGGATAGAAATGAGTGCTTGGCAAACTTTGTTATTTTTCTTCTTTGTTTTTCTGGTGGCTTTATTTTATTCATTCAAAAAAGAACCATCCAGAAAGCGGACTGTAATGAGGTTTATTGCCATAGGGATTGCGGTCTGTGGCGGGATAATATTCTTTATGCTTTATAGTAAAATGCAAGAGTTAAAAGTGTGTCCCAGCGATGTAAATAATTTTTATGCGAAGAATGGAACACTATGTTTTAATTATCAAAATGTATCAAAAATGCTTAATGAGCAAAAGCAGATGGAAATCGCCAGCTTCAGGATTGTTAATCCTAATTTAGTCGTTATAGAAACACCCAATAATGGCCGGTTCAAAATAACAAAGGAATCCGGTGAGGATGGTTTTTATATTAATCCACTGGAATGAAAAAGTTATAAATAATTGCTGAAGATACTGACCCGCCTCTGTGCGGGTTTTTCATTTCTGGGAGGTAAAATGTCACTGATCGGCAATGCACTTTCTGATTTATTAGGTACCGTCGGCGGTAGTGTGTCAGGGGCTACGGCATCGGTTAGCACGCAGAGCCTGTCCGCGCTGGTGGCTCAAAAAATGGCTGTTTCAGTCGAGGGCGGGCCTCACTGGTTGCTGCCTGCGATGCATTGAAAGATGTGTTTCGCAAACCCAGCGACCAGTCCTACTGTCGAGTTTAGTGGCACCGCAGGTCGTGTGGTTCCCGCTGGTAGCTTGTTAAATCGGGCCGATGGTTATCAATATCGTCTCGATCATGGGGTAACGCCAGAATCATTGCCATCGCACATCATATAAATGCCAACCGTGCCCCCCCTGTAAGCGGCGCTTCACCCAACAACGAGTCACACCCGGTACAACCAAAACCCAGCCGAGATAATCGGTATCATTGCCGCCTTAAGGGGTATTTTGATAAGCCAGTAACATACGGGAACGAAAAGCATCTTCTGACTCAATATCCGCGCCACCGGATATCTTCACGATTGCAGTGGCCACCGACATAACCCCATCAATGGCCACATCCAATGTCAGCGACGCTCCTGCATCTGCATTCCCCGCAACACCACCACCAGAGCTATCATCAAGTACACTCGGCAGCACAACCGTAATTGAAACGGTAGCGGTGCCACCGACACCTATGGTTATCCCTGTCGGGACTGATGGCGTGTCTCAGCTTGAAGAATGGGGCGCGGTAAAAGCAACCGGAGATCAGGGGCGAGTTGCCGATCATATCTACCCCTTACAACCCATTATCGCCATCATCTATGTCTGTGCGCCGGTTGCGGCACAGGTGGAGTATTTCTACATCAGATAGCGAAACCACCACGGCAATAAACACGGCCATTGACGAGGTGTTTTTTACTGAGGGCGAGTCGGGCGGTAAAATTCTGCTATCGTCACTGCTACTGGCCATCGGTGATGTTACTGGGACCAGTGGTTTTATTCTCGATTCTCCAACGACGAACATTCAGCTTGAAACCGGGCAATTACCTGTCCGGGGCACGGTGACCTACCTATGAGTCGATATTCTGTTAATGACTATACTGCTGCTCTTCAAGCGCTGATGCCGGCGGGGTTAGTCTGGCCGAAGATATCAGGTGGGGTTCAAACCAGCACGTTACGGGCTCTGGCAAGATCCTATCAACACAGTGATGAAGATGCCCGTGATCTGCTTGATGCGGCTTTTTCCTCAACGGCACGGCGATGCTTCCTGAATGGGAGGCGACGCTTGGGTTACCGGATTTATGTGCGATAGGTGCATTATCCAGCGTCAGCGGGCCGTAATATCCAAACTGTTTGGCACTGGTGGTCAGTCAGTGGCTTATTTTATTCGGGTTGCTGAGGTGTTGGGTTACACCATATCGATTACTCAATATCGACAGGCTTGTTCAGGGATGTCAGTGTGTGGTGATGCCATCAATGGTGAGGAATGGCCGTTTACCTGGCTGATCACCGCGCCAGAAACCACTATTAATTACGCGCAGTGTGGTTTAACGTATTGCAGTGACCCTTTGCGTTCGTGGGGAAACAAACAACTTGAATGCCGATTAACTGTATTAAACCCCTCTCACACCATTCTTAAATTTGGCTATGTTAGCTAACTAATCAATATCTATTCATTTAAAGCGCCTTAACTGGCGAGGGTTTCTTATGCAAAAAATTGGCGATATCCCCAACACGCGCGCCGACAATAATGGCGAGTTTACTGATGGTAATGTTGCTGGTGGCGTACCACTGACAATACTGCCAGCTGAGTGGTTTAATACCATTCAACGTGAATTAATGAGTATTTTGAATGCGGCTGAAATTGAATCAGATCCGCATGTTTTCAATCAAGTTCTTTTGTCCATACCAAAATTAGTTAGCGAAGGTATCCCTGATCTTAAAGATGCCTCATTAACCCAACAAGGGATGGTTCAATTAAGTAACTCAACCAACAGTACCAGCCAGATACTGGCGGCTACGCCAAAAGCAGTCAGTGATTTAGGAAAATTATTATTAAAAATCACTAATAACCTACCTGAAATTAAAGACGCTGGCCCGGTAGCTGTTGCGCAGACTCTCTTAAACCTTGGTTTGGGCGACGCTGCTAAAATGGATGACGTTAAGGCATTGGTTGACGCTGTGTTTCCTGTCGGTATTCCACTGCCTTATCCACTTGCCGATATTCCAGCGCCTGCACAAGGGATTGTTTGGTTCAAAATGAACGGTGGCTCATTCAATACGACTACCTATCCCAAATTAGCGGCTAAATACCCAACAGGTGTTTTACCTGATTTGCGTGGTGAAGTAATTCGCGGATGGGATGATGGACGCGGTGTTGACGTGAGTCGCGTACTATTGAGTGGGCAACTCGATGCTATAAGAAATATTACAGGCGGATTTATTTTTAGTGGTGCGCATGGGATTGTTCCGACAATCGGATCGAACATTAGTGGCGCATTTACCCGTGGATCACAGGTTAAGGGAGCGGGGACAGCCCTGGCTGCTGGCTCATTTCAAGATTTATTTTTTGATGCCCCCAATCGCCGGTCGTCATAACCGCAGCAGAAAATCGTATGAGAAATATTGCATTTAACTACATTGTGAGAGCTGCGTAATGACCATTGAATTTGATAAAGACGGATATGCGGTCACCGCTGGTGATGTCACAGTGTATAACGCTATGCCTGACACTCGTGAATATATTGGTTCATCATTTGAGTTTATTAATCTCGGACAAGGGCTACCGGGCCACGCTTATACAGACCAGCCACTTAAAGCCAAAAAAGGCTTTGCCATTTGTCGTACGCAAGACAATAAAAATTGGGAGTATGTTGCTGATCATCGCGGCGAAACTCGATATAGCACTATCACTAAAGCTGAAGTCCTCATTAAAGAATTAGGTGAGTATCCAGTAAACACCACTGATATCGCTCTCACCGAGTTTGATCAGTGGGATGGTAATACATGGGTCAGTGATGAGGCGGCCAGAATGGCAGCAATCAGGCAAGCAGCAGCAAGCAAAAAGCTGAATTAAAAGCTGTTGCAGATTCTGAAATTGGATGGCGGCAAGATGCGGTTGATGGGGGTTACGCTGAAGACCAGGAGGTTACTGAGCTTGCTGTATGGAGGAAATATCGAGTTTTGTTGATGCGGATTGATACATCAAAAGAGCCTGATGTTTTTTGGCCCGCACTGCCAGCATAGGAACGCCGGGCTTAACCGCCCGGCATTTACTCAATGAATTATAAATCTACCTACCAAATAAGACAACTCTCGCCGTTCTATTGTAGCTGATGAATTTTATTAAAAAACAAGCTAGCAAGGTTGTAACAGAGAAACAAGCAAGATTTAAAATAGTATGATTTTCAATGAACGCTGATATCGTTTTAAACGAAAAGTAAATCAACGGTCCTTGAATGGCGTAAAAAGCCAATGAATTATTAGATAAATAGTCTATGGTATGACTTAATTTATTATAAATCCAATTATAATTAAGGCCAAATAAAAACACTATGGCACTAATAGCTGTTATATATCTAACAAAGAATGATAGTCTATTATTCAAGATGCTATTCTCTATCGTTAAACCGAAAATAGTCTCTACATTTAATCTATGCCATTGTGTTACCAGTGCCAAGTAAATAATCAATGATAGAACATTCACATATCTATTTTTTATTTTTGATAAAATAGAGTGTTGTTTAAAGCAATATCCCATGAAAAAGAAGAAAAATTGCCACGTTAACAAACCCATGCCGAACTCACTGAGCAAGGTAAACTTATGCTGAAGGCGGTCAGCTATGATAATGAAAATTACTATGTAGAGTGTTTTGTTTTTTTCTGGCAATATCATAAAGATACACATTGTAAAAAACAAAACCCATAAGAACCATAAACCAAGAGATGGGTTAACTAGCAATGCTCGCATATAAGAATAAAAAGAATTTAAATTAATACCATCCGTATTGAACATTAAGTAGTTTATTATTGCCCAGGAAAAGAAAGGGACTAACAAAAGTTTAGCTTTTTTCATTAAATCTGATGATATTACTTTGGGTTCTTTATAAAGATACCCACTTATACACATAAATAATGGCATATGAAACGAGTAGATAACCTTAAACAAAATGTCATCATCGAAGCGGCTAGTCGTGGTTTGAATGACATGCCCCGCAATAACTAATAATGTTGCAAACGCCTTAAGTACATCTATATTTTTATTTCTAACGTCCATTCCAGTCCCTTAAAAAGACAAAAAGGATAAACTTTCTTCAATTTTGCTGTCATTCTAATGAAATAGATAATATCACTGTATTCATATACCTAACAATCATTGCAGATAAAATAATGATGACTATACAAAATAGTCATCAAATGTATTCTTCAATTAGGACGAACATTCTATTGATACTTCCGTTGTGCCAACTACCATAAAACCCCATTGAATGCTCTCGAGAAGTAACTATTCACCATACGCCCACAGATTTTTGAGGATAAAATAAGCGGAAAATCGTTAGACCGATAGCATTGATACCGGTACAGCCATGGGACGTTTTTTCTTTCACGTAATGTCGGCACTAGCTGAAATGGAACGTGAGTTGATAGTCGAGCGCATTATAGCTGGATTGGCAGCCGTCAGAGCTGAGGGGCGAATAGGTAGTCGCCGCAGGATAATGACACATGAAGTTGTTGAACGAGCAAGGTGCATGTTTGCTAATGGCGCTAGCTTGCATCAAGTAGCCTTAGAACTTGAGGTATCACCTAAGACGATTTACAAATATATCCCTGCCAAAGATCGCTTTGCCCTAGCATCAGCCTAACTAACTGTGACACATCTGTAACTCACCACTGCTCCGAGCCTTAATTTAAATAGTTCACACCTGCATCACTGATCCCAGCATCAATATAATCAATCCGCTTTTGTAGCTCACTAACTATATGCCGCGCCTGCTCAACCGTGATCTCCATTGTCTGAATCACTTCAGCATTGGATAGGATTGGCGGGCTTTTTACCTTGGCATGGAAAATCATGGATTTGCTGCGTATTGAGTGGCTGACGGTCAGAGAGTCAAATTTATAGATCACAGAAAAATTCTGTTCGAAGCCTTTTGTTGCTGACATGAGTAGATCCTCATACAGTTAATTTGCTGGTTAAATATACAGTAAATATTGTCCGTATAACAATCAGTTTTAAGTGAGCTATAGGGGAAGATATCGTCGGAGTTTCACCATTGTTTTACCATCAGCAAATCCCACAAACAAAAAAACCAACCCTAACGGATTGGTTTTCTTTGGGATATTTGGTCGGCATGAGAGGATTTGAACCTCCGACCCCCGACACCCCATGACGGTGCGCTACCAAGCTGCGCTACATGCCGATGCAATGGCATTTATACTACATTTTACAGTGACTAATGCAAGACTATGCCAATACGTTTGCTGTTTTTTTAACCGTGACATACTCATTTTTTAGAGCTAGTTCGCAATAAAACGTTTTATATCAGTCAGCACTTGCAACAGTAACGGAAGTTGTGGCTTTTCATCTTTAATTTCATTGCCTTGCACATCATAGGTGCGATATTCACCATTATTATCTAACACGATGGTTTGTGTTGGTGTGGTAATCACCAGCGTGCCATTATCGCCCGTCGCCACCCAGTTATTGTTACGTTGCGCCGCGAACAAGTCTTCCCCTTGCGAATAGTCTACTGAGGCCGTTTTGACGTGTAATAGCCGCTGCATCAGTGTCGCCATGATGTCTTCATGGTTCGTTAGCTTATTCACTTTCTGTGCGGGAGTGCCCGGCCAATGAACAATTAATGGGACTTGTAGTTGCTGTCGATTAAAGCCGCTACCAGCACCCCAGTTATCATTGCCAGTGTCATTAAATTCGACACCGTGGGCCGCAGTAATAATAACCACGGTCTTATCAAGTTGGCCACGTTGTTTCAGCGTATCCAGAATGGTCGCAATCTGCTGATCAACATCCTTGGCACCCGTTTGATAGTTATGAATAAAATCAGTTGGGAGGGCAACTTTGTGGCCTATGACCGGATCTTGCGCTTCAACAGCGCCATTCAAATTAATGTATGAGAACCACGGCGCATTGCTATTGAGTGTTGATAGCCATTGCTGCCATTGTGCGGTGGTTTCACTGTCTGTTTGCTCTGCTGGCGCAGGTAAGGTGAAATCGGATAACAATGCCTGGCGATAGAGCGGTGAGGCAAAGCCATCGGATGAGAACAACCCAAATTGATACCCTTGCGCACTTAATGACGTGATAAATGCCGAAGGTTTACGCGCAGAAAGAATACCGTCGAGGTAGGTTGGGGAGATACCATAAAACAGGCCAAACAGACCCGTATCCTGGCGATTACCTGAACTGTAATGCCGGTCAAACTGAATGTTGGCATGACCAAACTCTGACAAAGCTGGCATATCTTTTTGCAGGCTATTAGCACGGATACCATCAACCACAATTAATAACAGGTTGTAACCACTGCCGTTGTCACTAAAGACAATGGGGCTGAGAGGATATTCCACCGTTAGGGCGTCTGGATTACCTTGTTCTATCAAGCGTCGTTGATATTCTTCCTGGTCAAGCAAACCATGTTTTTCAAGGAATTTACGTGCAGTCATCGGGTATGAGAGCGGCAAGTTTGCGCGCTGCATACTGATTGGCCGATAGAAATTAGCATCTGCCCAGATATAAATTAGATGCGAGGCAAAGAAGGCTGAAATAAATACGGCAACCAATGGTTTAACAAAGCGCTGCCGGTTGAGGCTGCGAAGTTTTTGCCATGCCCAAGTGCCGAAAAGCATCTCGACCAGAAAAATGACCGGCACGGCAATAAACATCAATTGCCAATCACGCGCCAGCTCAGTTTGATCCGGGTTAACCACTAATTCCCACACGACGGGGTTAAGATGTAGGTGGAAACGGGTGAAGACCTCGGTATCCACTAATAACAGGGTCAAACCCGCGGTAGCGAAAGCGGCGGAGATGAATCGGAGCAACCGCTGTGACATCACCACGAAGGTCAGCGGGAATATCACCAGTAGATAGGCGGCAAACACGATAAAACTAAAGTGCCCCAGCCAACTGACAAGGGCATAGACACGGCCAATCAGCGATGAGGGCCAATCGGAAACAAACAAATAGCGGCTACCCAGCACCAGGCTGAACAGGATATTAAACAAGGCGAACCAGTGCCCCCAGCTGATCATCTGGGAGACTTTTTCACGATAGCGCTGACGATTTGTCACCATATTGAAATTGCAGTCTTGGCCGATAAATTAATGAGCTTTGTCTTCACGTACTGAAGCTTGAAGGGCTTCAGCGAAAGAACGAGCCAATACTTTGCGTTGCGCGGGGGCAATGCTGGTATTGATCAGATTTGTTACCATATTCCCCAAAACCATCAAAGAAAGATCGGTTGGGGTACGGTGTTTTTCCAGTACGCTGACCAATTCAGACAGCAATTGTTCAACGTGTTCGTCACTGTAACGGGATGATTGTGGCATAAAAATTGAACTCAACACCTGACAAAGTCCCATATCTTACCGTATAGAGACGCGCTTTTCCGCTATTTTATAGCATTAAGAATCATTAGCCATTAATTGGGGGGCCGGATAGCTTTTGGGTTGCAGCCCTCAGGCATCAGTGATTGAATACGCCACTAGCCAAAAGGAGTATTTATCATGAGTCTGGATATTGACCAGATAGCCTTACACCAGCTTGTCAAACGTGATGAACAAACGCTTGATGTGGTGTTGCGCGATTCATTGTTACCTGCCAATGCTGTAGTTGAAGAAATGATGGCCGAGCTGCATCGGGTTTACAGTGCCAAAAGCAAAGCTTATGGATTGTTTAATGAACAAAGCGAGCTAGCTGATGCGCTGAAACGAAGCCGTAAGGGTGATGAAGACTTCCTCAGCTTTAGCCGTGCAGCGACTGGACGTTTGCGTGATGAGTTAGCCAAATATCCATTTGCCGAAGGGGGGGTGGTGTTGTTTTGCCAATACCGCTATCTGGCAGTGGAATATTTGCTGATTTCAGTACTGAGCAGTTGCAATAGCATGCGGGTTAATGAGCAACTTGATCTGAGTACGACCCATTATCTCGATATTAATCGTGCTGATATTGTGGCTCGTATCGATTTAACTGAATGGGAAAACAACCCGGAATCCACCCGTTATCTGACCTTCCTGAAAGGGCGGGTAGGGCGTAAGGTTTCTGACTTCTTTATGGATTTCCTGGCTGCAAGTGAAGGCCTGGATACTAAAGCGCAGAACCGTGGTTTATTACAGGCAGTTGATGATTATTGCGCGGATGCCGAGCTGGGTAAAAATGAACGTCAGGCATATCGCCAGCAGGTTTATAGCTACTGTAATGAGCAGTTGCAGGCCGGTGAAGAAATTGCTTTGCAGGAACTTGCGCAAGAGTTGCCGAAGTTGGGCGAGAAAGATTTTCAGCAATTCTCCGTTGAACAAGGTTATGCATTGGAAGAGAGCTTCCCGGCGGATCGCGGTACGTTGCGTCAATTGACCAAATTTGCCGGCAGTGGCGGCGGGTTGAGTATTAATTTTGATGCGTTGTTATTGGGCGAGCGTATTTTTTGGGATGCGGCAACCGACACGTTGACCATTAAAGGTACGCCACCGAATCTGCGTGACCAGCTACAGCGTAATTCAGGTAAATGATAGCTGTCTGAATCGCCAATAAAAAACGCCGCATAAGCGGCGTTTTTTATTTCGGCGTCCCGAATATCGACAGCGATGCGATTAAACGCGAACGAAGTCGATATGAGTCAGTTTTGGTTTGAAAGCGTGACGCTGAACAGCCTGTACTTTAACTTTGGTTTCTTTACCGTCGACAACCAGAGTCAGTTCAGAATCATAAAAGCCCGGTTTCAATTCAAGGTTTTTGGTGGTGTCATGGTCAAGAGCAATAGAGATTGCTGCTTCTGAACCACCGTAAATGATTGCCGGAAATTTATTTGCTGCACGCAGGCGGCGGCTCGCACCCTTACCCTGGTCGTTACGTACTTCTACATTGATAGTGATCATTTTGTTTTCTCTTAAAGAAAATTTACCCTGCTACAGGCGACCCAGCAACAGGTTCGATACTCGGCTTTGATTGGGTAAACCCACAGCAAAGCGGGCGACATTCTAGCGAAGTATTGAGCAGACAGCAAACGAAACTGCGAAATTATCAGGCTAAATGCGGCTTAGGCGAGGGAATCAGCGCGTCTAAAACGGCCCTGATAATCAAAAACCTTTTCCCTGATTTGCCACCATTGTCCACGACGGCGGGCGACAACAAAATCGGGATAACGCAATAGCGCTTGCTGGGCGATAATATCTGCAGCAGTTTGCCATTTAAGCGCAATACCCGGAGCCCGTTGGTGCGGACGAAGGAAAATTTGCTCGAATGCCATTCGTTGTGCGGCAGTGGTTAAGCGAAATCGCTCACTGGTATTGGTACCCTCTTCGTCGTAATAGGTGATTTTTAGCCACTCACCTTTTGCATCCAGACCTGCTTCCAGGCTCATCCCGCCACAACGCAGTACCAGTGCATCTTTTAATTTCAACGCGGCTTTGAGCATGTCATCGGGATCGACCAGCACCTCCTGACACTGATGGCAGCGGCGAGCAGCAATATCATTTTCTGCACCACAATGTGGGCAGGATTTGAAGCGGAAGCGGTAATCACATTGGGTCCGCGCACCTTGATCATCTTCAAACCAACCCTGGCAGCGGCGGCCATAGTGTTCAATAATCTCGCCGGACTCAGTGCATTTCCCCCAGAAAATATTGGCAAAGCCGCAGTCCGGGCAAAAGACCTGCACCGGTTGGCTGTCACTGTGGGGTTTGCTGGTGCCCACTTCTGGGGTGAAAAGGTCATGGGGGTTGCCAGCATAATCCAGAATCAGGCAATCTTCTTTGCCCGGAGAGAGCCGCAGCCCGCGCCCGACAATTTGCTGATACAAACTGACTGACTCGGTCGGGCGAAGAATGGCAATCAGATCGACATGCGGGGCATCAAAACCGGTGGTCAGCACCGCGACATTTACCAAATAGCGCAATTGCTGCTGTTTAAACGCGGTAATTAACGCATCCCGTTCGGCCGGTGGTGTTCCGGCACTGACCAGCGCAGCCTCACCTTTAGGCAACAGCCCATAGACCTCTTTAGCATGCTCAACGGTGGCGGCGAAAATCATCACCCCCCGTCGATGGGCGGCATATTCCATTATCTGACTGACAATATGAGGGGTAATTCTTTGCTGCTGCTTAAGCTCGCGGTCTAAATCCGCTTCACGGAACATACCGTCGCTATTGCTGGTCAAGCGGCTGAAATCATATTGCACGACGGGCATATCCAGCCGTTCCGGTGGTACCAGAAAGCCGTGCTTAATCATATAACGCAGGGGTAATTCATAAATACAATCGCGGAACAGGGATTTTTCATCACCACGGGTAATACCGTGATAGTGGAATTGATAGATCCAGCCTTTACCCAAACGGTAGGGGGTGGCAGTCAGCCCCAGTAAGCGTAGGCGTGGGTTGGTGGTACGTAAATGCTGAATAATTTGCTGATATTGGCTGTCATCTTCATCGCTGATTCGATGGCATTCATCAATTATCAACAGTGAAAAGGCGCTATCAAATAGAGACAGGTTTCGCGCCACGGATTGTACGCTACCAAAAACTACTTTCCCTTCACTTTGGCGTTGTTGCAGGCCAGCGGCAAAAATATCGGCGTCTAAACCATAAGCACAATATTTAGCGTGATTCTGCGCTACCAGTTCTTTGACATGCGCCAGTACTAAAACGCGCCCACGAGCCAATTTTGCTAATTCAGCAATAACCAGACTTTTACCGGCCCCTGTGGGCAAGACGATCAACGCAGGCTCGGCATGGCGGCGAAAATGAGCGAGGGTCGCATCTACCGCTTCTTGTTGATAAGGGCGTAACGTAAAGGCCATTAATAAGCCTGCCCGGTGATTTTTATCATCATTTTCAAATTGTTCAACTCATTCACCATTTGCAACACTTTCCTGCAACGTATAAGTGCCATTGATCTTCAAGACTTTCTATTATTATGCCTGTGTGTGGCCGCTGGTGCGAGAGGCGGGATCGCGCGGATAAGTCGTTTCTCAATAACGGCTTTTTGCGTAACTGTTCCTAGGATGATATGGCAACCGCCGCTATACTGTTTTATTAATTTCACACCGTATAATTAGCATTCTGTCATCGTTGGCAGGTGTGAGTGCGGGTATCGTGCCCCTCGGTGGCACGACTCTATGAATAGGCAAAGTAGATTCAATGCGATTGGACAAGTTTTTATCTCAGCAATTAGGGGTTAGCCGGGCGTTAGTTGCGCGCGAGCTGCGGGCAAAACGCGTCACTATAGATGGCGAAGTGGTCAAAAGTGGTGCTATCAAGCTGACACCGGAACAAGACGTGAGATTTGACGGCAACCCATTACAACAAACGGTTGGCCCACGTTACTTTATGCTGAACAAACCGCAGGGTTATGTGTGTTCAACAGAAGACCCGGATCATCCGACCGTGCTGTATTTCCTTGATGAACCAGTAGCATACAAACTTCATGCCGCTGGGCGGTTGGATATCGATACCACCGGATTGGTACTTATGACCGATGACGGTCAATGGTCACACCGCATTACCTCTCCACGCCATCATTGTGAAAAGACCTATTTGGTAACGCTGGAACAGCCGATTGCTGATGATACCGCGCAGCAGTTTACCGACGGCGTGCAGTTGCATAATGAGAAGTCTCTGACTAAACCCGCTCAACTTGAGGTAATCGAACCACAGTTGGTGCGGCTGACCATCAGTGAAGGGCGCTACCATCAGGTGAAACGTATGTTTGCGGCCGTGGGTAATCGCGTGTTGGAACTGCACCGTGAGCGCATTGGCGATATCAAACTTGATGATGATTTGGCACCTGGTGAGTATCGCCCACTGACACCGGAAGAAATTGCCAGTGTTGGCGCTCCCCACTTGTAATTGATGTTCTATTGCAGTGTGGAGCCTTTGTTTCCACACTGTTTTGCCGTTGATATTACCCGCGGTAGGTTGGTAGGTTATTGAAGGAGTAGTCGAACGTGCATGCCAGTAATCCAAATGAAGCAAAGAACCGGACATCCCACGTTGGCTTGATCTTTATCTTGGGCTTGCTATCAATGCTGATGCCTCTGGCTATTGATATGTATCTGCCCAGTATGCCCATCATTGCGCAGGAGTTTGGCGTAGAAAGTGGTGCGGTACAGATGACACTAAGTGCCTATGTACTGGGGTTCGCCATCGGGCAAATGTTCTATGGGCCAATGGCTGATAGCATCGGGCGTAAGCCGGTTATCTTCTGGGGCACGCTTATCTTTGCTCTGGCGGGAATGGCTTGTGCCATGGCGCAGTCAGTTGAGCAACTGATTAATTTACGTTTCCTACATGGTTTGTCAGCTGCTGCTGCCAGTGTGGTGATTAATGCATTGATGCGAGATATGTTCACCAAAGATGATTTCTCACGAATGATGTCTTTTGTGGTCTTGGTGATGACTATCGCGCCATTGCTGGCACCGATTATCGGGGGTGCCTTGTTAGTGTGGTTTAGCTGGCACGCCATCTTCTGGAGCATGGCGGGTGCTGCGTTGGTGGGGGCGATATTGGTCGCGTTGTTTATCAAAGAAACCTTGCCGAAAGAGAAACGGCAGAAGTTTCATTTGCGCACCACTATTGGCAATTTTGGCGCTTTATTCCGTCATAAACGAGTACTGAGCTACATGCTGGCCAGCGGTTTCTCTTTTGCCGGTATGTTCTCATTCCTCAGTGCTGGGCCGTTTGTTTATATTGATTTAAATGGAGTTTCTCCGCAAAACTTCGGCTATTACTTCGCGCTGAATATTGTCTTTTTATTCTTGATGACCTTGATCAACAGCCGTAATGTTCGCCGCTTCGGCGCGCTGAAGATGTTCCGTTTTGGTATGTTAGTTCAATTTGTCATGGGGATCTGGCTATTGGTAGTCTGTGCCACCGGGTTAGGATTCTGGGCGCTGGTGTTGGGTGTTGCGGCTTATGTCGGGTGCATCGCGATGATTACCTCAAATGCGATGGCAGTCATTTTGGATGATTTCCCGCATATGGCTGGGACGGCGTCTTCTTTGGCCGGTACTTTGCGCTTTGGTATTGGCGCGGTAGTGGGAACGCTGTTATCGATGGCCCCCTCCCGCAGTGCCTGGCCGATGGTCAGTTCAATGGCATTTTGTATTATTGTCGCCATGCTGTTGTATCTGTATGCCAGCCGTCCGCAGAATAAAAGTGCGGTAAAATAGCCTGATTGAATAGAATGTGAAGGGTAAATGCCTTTGGGGCTCCCTTCACGTTTGTTATTTGTAACCAATTTGTCAATTTCAGTCTTATTTGTTCCTCCTCCTTGCTTTACCTTTCACATCATTAAATATCACTCTATTTGCCTCTAAAAAAGGCAAAACTCTTGCGCTCAATCAATATAATAAGCATGCATATCATTATTTATTGCATAGTTGTGCTTGGCACCATATTGTTAACTTTTTGAGCGATGTATCAAAAAAGATGAAATTGTTATAACGTTATTTTTACCTGTTATTCTTGCTCGTAAGAGAGAAGTTGATATCAGTGAATTTATATATTTATCAATTAATTAAATCTACTTTATTAGGTTTGTTTGACGATGAATTGTTCGTTAAATGTAAAATATTGGCTGGTATTAGGTAATGGGTTTGCAAGAAAAATGGTTGAGATAGCCGCCATAAAGGGTTAAATATAACGAAAAATGGGATCTAAATCCCAAACTGGCAGTCTCAAGCTTGGTAAGGGGGACTGACCAAAGGTTAAAAACAGCACAAAAAATGGCATTGTTGATTTTTAGTTTCTAAATTGTTATCAAAGGTGTGTTTTGGTGAGGTTTGAACCAAGCACAATGACAACTTAGCGGCTATAACTTTAGTAAGTGTGAGTCATTGTGGTGCTTTTGTGATTTTTGAATTTTATTTTTGACTAGGAAAAATACGTGAATAATATCCAACTTTCGGTAGTACATCGTCTGCCGCAAAGTTACCGCTGGTTATCTGGGTTTATCGGCGTCAAAGTTGAACCGATGCCACTAGCCGCGATAGACGATAGCAACAATGACCTCATGGGACTGAAGTTACTGAGCCATGATGGTACACATGCGCAAATTATCATGCAGCGGCTCCATCTTTCGCTACAAGAGATACAGGTGGACTCCGCCATTGTGGAATGGGAAGGCGAGCCTTGCTTGTTTGTTCATCGTCAGGATGAAAGTGCGACCATGTGCCGTCTGAAAGATGTCGGTGTGGCTATTGCTGAGACCATGACTGCGCTTTATCCTTTCTGATTCGCGATTAAGCTTTCGTCAGTGATTTATGCTGGCGCTTTCGTATGCCCTGATTCCTGCTGTGCGCCAAACTAGTCAGCAAATTGCAATAATTGCTGGGTATATTGCTGTTTTGGCGCTGCAAATATGGCCTGACAGTCCCCTTGTTCCACCACCTCTCCCTGTTTTAACACAATCACTTGATGACACAGTGACCGTACGACTTGTAAGTCATGGCTGATAAACAGGTAACTGAGTTGGTAGCGCTGCTGAAGGGATTTCAGCAAAGCCAGTATTTGTGCCTGTACCGATTTGTCCAGAGAAGAGGTAGGCTCGTCGAGGATCAGTAGTTGAGGTTGCAGGATTAATGCACGCGCAATAGCAATGCGCTGGCGCTGTCCACCAGAGAACTCCGTTGGGTAGCGATAGCGGCTCACCGGATCCAATCCAACTTCTTCCATCGCCTTAATCACACGCAGCTCGCGATGCGCCGCACTGAGTTTCTGATGAACTTCCAGCCCCTCAGCAATAATCTGCTGAATATTCAAGCGTGGATTCAGTGCCGAGTAAGGGTCCTGGAACACCACCTGAATTCGGCTGCGATAAGGCAACATCTGTTTGGGCGAGAAATTATGCAACGGTTGACCATCAAACCAAATCTCACCTTGGGAAGGCAATAAGCGCAGCAATGCCAGCCCGGTGGTGCTTTTCCCTGAACCGGATTCCCCCACCAAACCTAAACTTTCACCGGGCCTTAAAGCAAAACTGAGATCTTTCAAAGCATAATGATGCGAGACAGTTCGGCGCAACAAGCCACGTTTAATCGGGAAAGCCACTTGCAGCCCTTTGACTTCAAGTAAGGGTTGCAGGCCGGTTTGGAGTGGTAGTGGTTCGCCCTGTGGTTCGGCATCCAATAACTGGCGAGTATAAGCATGCTGTGGTGAGTTAAACAGCGCCTGGCGAGTATTGCGCTCAACCACGCGCCCCTCACGCATCACGGCCACATTATCAGCCAACCGGCGCACGATATTCAGGTTATGGGTGATAAACAGTAAACTCATGCCCATCTCTTGCTTTAACTCTTTCAGCAAACTCAAAATCTGGGCTTGCACCGAAACATCCAGTGCCGTCGTGGGTTCATCGGCAATCAGTAATTTGGGCTTAGTCAGGACCGCCATGGCAATCATGACGCGCTGGCGCTCACCCCCGGAAAGCTGATGTGGGAAATCAGCCAGTCGGCCTTTGGCGTTGCGAATACCGACCCTGTCAAGGCACTGGATAATCTCAGTACGGGCGGCTTCCGGACGCATGCTGCGGTGCAGTGATAGCACTTCAGATAGCTGCTTTTCAATAGTGTGCAGCGGGTTTAATGACACCATCGGTTCCTGGAAAATCATGGAAATCTGATCACCACGAATGCCGCGCAATGTCGGTTCATCGGCATGTAATAGCGATTTACCGGCAAACATAATATCGCCACTGGGGTACACCACGGGTGGTGAGGGTAGCAGGCGCAATATCGACAGGGCAGTGACACTTTTCCCCGAACCAGACTCCCCGACCAAAGCCAGTGTTTCACCGGCATTTATTTGCAATGACAACTCGCTGACGACCTGGTGTTCAACACCTGCCTGGCGAAAGGCGATACTGAGATTTTGAATATCCAGAAGTGGGGAGGTCGCCATATCAGTACACCTTGCTTGGGTCAAAGGCGTCACGCACCGCTTCGCCGATAAAGATCAACAGAGATAACAACACCGCCAATACCAAAAATGCTGTTATTCCTAGCCACGGAGCCTGAAGGTTATTTTTACCTTCCAATAACAGCCCGCCGAGTGAAGGCGAGCCCATTGGCAAGCCAAAGCCAAGGAAATCCAGTGAGGTTAGGGTAGTTATCGAACCGCACAAAATAAAGGGCAGAAAGGTCAGAGTGGCAACCATGGCATTGGGCAGCATATGTCGCGACATAATCACGCGATCGCGCACTCCCATCGCCCTTGCAGCACGTATATAGTCATAATTTCGGGTACGCAGAAACTCGGCTCGCACCACACCAACCAGCCCCATCCAGCCAAATATCACGGTAATGGCGAGTAGCCACCAGAAATTTGGCTGCACAATACTGGACAGTAAAATGATTAAAAACAGGGTTGGCATGCCAGACCAGACTTCAATAAATCGCTGCCCCAACAAGTCAATTTTTCCGCCGTAATAGCCCTGAACTGCCCCAGCACAAATCCCAATCACACTGGAGAGCAGGGTTAATGTAAGGCCAAATAACAGTGAGATACGAAAGCCGTAAATGATCTTGGCCAACACATCGCCACCAGTGCTGTCAGTACCGAGCAAATTAGTGCGGCTCGGTGGCGAGGGGAAAGGCACGTCTGTCGCAAAATTAATGGTGTTGTTGCTAAAGCGGATGGGTGCCCAGATGGCCCAGCCATTATCTTTAATCCGGCCAATGACATATGGATCTTGGTAATCCGCTGCCGTGGTTAAAATGCCACCAAAGGTTGATTCGGTGTAGTTGACCATAAAGGGCATGTAAAATTTACCCTGATAGCTCACCAAGAGCGGCTTGTCGTTGGCTATCAATTCGGCAAACAAACTAATAATAAACAGTGTTAGAAAGATCCACAGTGACCAATAGCCACGGCGGTTCTGGCGAAACCGCGCCCAGCGGGCTTGATTAATTGCACTTAGTCGCTTGATCATTGGCGGCCCTCAAAATCAATCCGTGGGTCAACCAGGGTGTAAGTGATATCGCTGAGGATATTCAGCAATAAACCAATCAGAGTGAAAATATAAAGAGTGCCAAACATCACCGGATAATCGCGTTGTAAAGTGGCTTCATAGCCCAGTAGCCCTAAGCCATTCAGTGAAAACATCACTTCTATCAATAATGACCCAGTAAAAAACATGCTAATAAAAGTGGCAGGGAAGCCGGCAATCACCAGCAGCATGGCATTGCGGAACACATGCCGATAAAGGATTTTTTCTTCGGATAAACCTTTGGCGCGAGCAGTAACCACATATTGTTTACGAATTTCGTCCAAAAACGAGTTTTTGGTCAGCATGGTCAGTGTGGCAAAACCGCCAATCACGGTGGCCAGAACCGGTAATGTGATGTGCCACAAATAGTCGGTTATTTTGCCGTACCACGGTAGGGTATCCCAGTTGCTAGACACCAGCCCTCGTAACGGGAACAGATCGAAATAACTGCCGCCGGAAAACAGCACAATCAATAAAATGGCGAATAAAAACGAAGGGATAGCATAGCCGATAATGATTAAGGTACTGCTCCAGGTATCAAAAGCCGAGCCACTACGCACCGCCTTTTTAATTCCCAAAGGAATTGAAACCAGATAGATAATCAGTGTGCTCCATAACCCCAGCGAGATAGATACCGGCAGGCTATGTTTAATCAATGACATAACAGATTCACCACGGAATAGGCTGTCACCAAAATCAAAACGTACATAGCTCCAAAGCATCTCGAAATAGCGCTGATGCAGTGGTTTATCAAAGCCAAAGCGCTGTTTGATCTCGGCAATAACTTCCGGGTCTAATCCGCGTGAGCCACGATAGTTGCTATCACCAACTTGTGCGGCATTCAGGCCAACCTTAGCGCCACCTAACCCACTATCGCCGCCTCCGGCGTTATATCCGCTGGAATGGCCCAGTTCGATGTTGGCAATCGCCTGATCAACCGGGCCACCGGGGGCTATTTGCACAATAAAAAAGTTAATAGTAATAATCGCCCACAGCGTGGGGATAACCAGCAATAGTCGCCGTAGCAGATATGCGCCCACAATCGCCCCCTAATGACGTTCTGTTGGCAGGCGAGCTGCCTTGTTGACATCAAACCACCAGCTATCAAAGCCGAGCGAATAAGTGGGTCTATCTGCGGGCATCGAGAACTTATCCCAATAAGCAAAGCGAGCGTGGTTGGAATACCACATCGGGATCATCAAGTAGTTCCAGGTCAATACGCGATCCAGAGCGTGGCCGAGAGATAACAGCGCCTCTGGCTGTTCCTGATGTTTAATAATCTGTTCAATCAATTGGTCGATCGCCGGATCTTTAATACCCGAAGCGTTATAACTGGAATCAATATAAGCCGAACTCCAGAAGATTTGCAGATTCGGGCTAGGGTAAGGGAAAGCCGTGTAAACCGTGGGGATCATATCGTAATCCCGGCTGCGCAGGCGGTTAACAAACTGAGAACTATCCACTTCGCGGATATTCATCGTTATGCCCAAACGCTGCAAATTATGCTTAAACGGTTGAACATATTGGAAGTTACTGCCGCTGAGCAACAACAACTCAAAGACAAAAGGTTTACCGGTTTTGCTGTTCACTAATTGCTGATTTTTAATTTCCCAGCCCGCTTCACTCAATAATTCCCGCGCTTTTAATAGATTATCGCGTGCATTCCCGCTGCCGTCAGTGTGTGGCGGCTGGTAAATTTGAGTGAATACTTCCGGTGGAATTTTGCCTTTTAGCGGTGCCAGCCAGGCTAATTCAGCGCTGTCAGGATAACCTTTAGCCGCATATTCCGTGTTCTGGAAGAAGCTATTAGTGCGTTGATAACTGTCGAAATAAAATGCTTTATTCATCCAGTCAAAATCAAATGCCAATGTCAGTGCTTCACGAACTCGCCGGTCGCTAAAAATAGGTCGCTGGACATTAAACGCCAGCCAGCGGGTATTTTGAGCCGAATTATCAAGGATATCTTGTTTCACTATATAGTTTTTCGCAAAGTTACCGCCCACATATTGGGTCGCCCAACTCTTGGGCGAAGTTTCTTCACGGAAATCAAAAGCACCGGCTTTAAAAGCTTCCAATGCGACTTTATCGTCTAAATAATAATCATAACGGATGGTGTCAAAATTATATTGCCCGCGATTGACTGGCAAGTTGGCTGCCCAATAGTCTTTGACTCGCTCATAGGTAATAAATTGGCCCATCTTATATTTACCAATACGATAGGGGCCACTGCTGACCGGCGGCTGACTCAGTGGGTCACTGAGTTTATGATCTTTCCAGAAATGCTCTGGCATTACAGGTAAACCAAATAGTCCCAGCATCTTATCTTTATTGGGTTCCGGGAATTCAAAACGCACGGTCAGGCGCGAAATGGCTTTTACCTGTACGCCCTTATAAACGATACGAAATTGCGGCACACCTTCGGTCATGAATTTATTGAAAGTGAATGCCACATCTTGGGCGGTAATGGGCTTGCCATCATGAAAACGGGCGCGAGGATTGATATCAACTTCAATCCAGTGAAAGTCGGGAGCAAAACGCGCTGACTCGGCAATTAATGGGTAATAGCTACCAATTTCATCGTCTGAGGTACTAAACAGCGAATCATATAGACGCTCAGTGCGAACAGCCGGGTTGCCACGCAGTGCATAGCGGTTGAAGTTATCAAAGGTGCCAATTGCAGAGAGCGTGATATCTCCGCCTTTAGGGGCCGCTGGATTGACATAATCAAAATGGCTAAAATCTGATGAGTACTTAGGTTCGCCCAATATGGCAAAAGAGCTACCTTCTTTAATAGTTTCAGCTTGCAGACCAAAACTCAGGGCTGATAGCGCCAAGGCAGCAAATAGGCGTAACAACATATTGGTAGTGATCTCCTGCTGTTATTTGCGTAGTAATAATCTTAAATGAAATTACCAGTTTACAAGGGTAAAGCAAACATTAAGCCAATGAGTTTTTGTTACGAAGTTTTTTTATGACAAAACTTGACCAGATCCTCAACAGATAGCGGCTTGCTGAGTAGGTATCCTTGTAGGTAGTTGACCCCATGTTGCGCTAAATACTGGAGTTGTTGTTCGGTTTCAACACCTTCTGCCACGGTTTCAATATTGAGTTTGTTCGCCAACATTAATACAGCATCTAATACCGGTGCAGCGACAGTATTAATACCGATAGTACTGACAAAACCACGATCGATTTTAATAAAGTCTAATGTAAAACGTTCTAAATAAATCAGTGCACTGTGCCCGGTACCAAAATCATCAACAGCGATTTGTATCCCTTGAGAACGCAACCAGGCAAATTGCTCAATTGCCAATTCTTCTTCAACCATGCCCCGTTCGGTAATCTCGAATACTGGTGAGAATACATCGGTATTTAATTGTTGTAACATCTGAGTGACATCTTTGCGGAAGTTATCATCAGTAAGGTGAACAGGTGAAATATTAAAGGCTAATTTAACTCCAGCTGGAACATGAGCTGCCATTAATTTGCTGTCTTTTATGATTAATTCAAATAAATGCCGGGTAAGAGGCTGAATCAGATGTTGAGCTTCCGCATAGGGAATGAAAAGATCAGGGGAAATACGTCCTTCAATAGGATGCTGCCAACGGATAAGTGCTTCTAATCCAGAAATGGAACGGTCATCTGACCGAAATGCGGGCTGGTATTCAACAAAGAACTCGCCACGCCGAATACCACGTAAGATTTCAGCTTCTGCACTTTGGCTGGCAATTAAAATATAATAAGCCAGAATGCCGACTAAGCCTGCAAGTAACAACCCGCCCAACAAAGTCATACGGATATCATCTGCGGTCAGGCTGGTATGATAAATCAATATTTTAATTGGGTAGCCGGGGAGCTGGATCTCACGTGCATCGCGAGTTGGTAGCTGGCTGATAGGAATGACTTTAGCGTCAAAGGTGGTAACCGCCAGTTCATCAATAATGATAGCTAAGCCGTTGACCTGGTTATTCGAATAATTCAGCAATAGGTAGGGATGTAAAGTCAGTTCTAGTGTTGCCAATACGCCGGTATTTCCGCGGCCCGCTTCGCGTAACCATACACCTATTGCCGGTTTGCCTGGCATCATAGGTGTCCCTTGCTGAATTTTAAAATCTAATGGCTGAGAGACATTAATTTTAGGGTATAGCGCGCTGACAGGTACATTCATTTCGCCCGTGGCCGAAGAACAATAAGCGATATCATTCCGCACCAATAAGAAAGCACGAACACCATTCGTAAATGCGGCGCGGTAGTGCAGCGCAGAACTGGCCTGTTCACAATTTTTTGCACTCAGTGGGATAAGCTGAGACATCGACGTTGTGAGTTCACTCAGGAACTGAGACGAGTAGGAGATAATATGGTCACTTTGCAATGTTAATTTACGCTCACTACTGCGATAAAGTAATGACAGCGTAATAACAGCAAAAAGAATAAAGAAACAGAGCGCGAGGATGACACTTTTTTTAACGAGATGACGTCTGGATAAAATATTGCGGGAGAACGCACTGTTTGAACCCATGTTACGCCGCTCCTCAGCAAGATCGATAAAGTATTATGAGTATAAGTAAGTTAGCAGCACAGCGCTACCGATTTGCTAGGGAGCAATATTGACATTAATAAGCTTATCGATTTGAAATTCAATCCAATATAAAGCAAAGATGCCATGTAAATGCATCAAATATGCGGTGTAAGTGAACTTAATTTCTATTGGCGTATTTTAGAAATACATATCCATAAAACAAATTTTCAGCTTAGTAACGCAATCTACTTTATTCTAGAAAGAATAATCGGTGGTTGATATGTCTTAGTGCCAGAAAACTCTTGGTTTAGCGGGGCGAATTTTACACAGAAAATTCTTGAATTACGTGTCTTGATCAAAAAAAGGACGTTTCCTACAAGGAGTGGGTAGAGGGACTACAAAAACTATATTTTGGCAATAAAATGATTTCGGCAATAAAAAACGCTGCCGAGGCAGCGTTTCATCGTTTCGTTTGGTATCTCGGACAACAGGAATAAAAATCAGTTAGCTGCGCGAACCGCTACTTAGCACTCGTCGCCCATCACGATAACGCTTATTCCAATAATCTTCATTTAGGCTCGATATTGTCACACCGACGCTGGTCGATGCATGTACAAACTTATCGTTACCTAAATAGATACCAACGTGGCGGCCTGTCGATCCTGCTCGGAACAGTACCAAATCACCGGGGCGCAACTTAGTACGTTGGATTTTTTTGCCAAGATCCTGCTGCTCAGATGTTGAGCGTGGCAAATCCATACCAAATTGTTCACGGAAAGTCGTTTGTACAAACGCAGAACAATCAATACCACGTTTGCTGCTACCGCCTAAACGATAACGAACACCTTTCCACCCTGCATACTGTTCTAAAATCTTCGACTTGACGTCAACGTTGCGCACCATTGCTTCGAATTCATCCTGAGAGGCTTGCAGTAAAAGCCCATCTTTGTCATTAACTGCACGCATCTCAGTTTGCGTATTATGTAAGTTCGAAGTCTGTGGTGAACTACACGCGGATAACATTACCGCTGCTGCAACTGCAGGAATGACCCGCAGAATATATCTCATAATAGGTTGAGACTTGACCATTGTTGTTGTTTTCCCTTGCTGTCCTTACGACGGATGTCGCTACCAAAATGCCAAACGAATCGAGATTATTGATTGTGGTCAGATGAGACAATCACTTAACCAAATAAATGTGCAGGAACGCACAATATAAATCAGGATAAGGGTGAAATGCCGGTATCCGAGCACAAACGTTTTTGAGATTACCGTAATGATTAATAAAAGGCGAGAGCTTTTATACCCATAATTTTACAAAATGTTAATGTTACATAATGTAATATTATATATTAAAAGCGGATAGCTGAATTTGTAGCCGTTTGGTGATGATAAATGAGTGAACGCGTTAATTATAGATAGAGCAAAAAATAGGCTTTTTTGCTCTATCATAAAGCAGAATGCGGGTTACCGACTTTTTGAGCCCGGCAGATTTCGGTTAATGACATCAATGATTTTGTCACTGAGCGGTGTCATTAATACCCAACTCATTCCCACCAAAACAATTGAGAGCGAGCCGACGGCAATATCAGTAAGCCAATGTGCGCCAATCATTATTCGTGGCATGGAAAAGAGAACCACGATTAGCAGGGCGATAGCAAAGGCACCTCGGGAAAAATAGCGCAGCATAAAACAGGCAAAAATCATCAGCATCATACCGTGGTCGCCGGGGAAGCTATCGCTTGATGCATCTTTGGTCGGAATGCCGGTTAATTCACTGACGCGGTTAATATTTTCAAAGGTCAGAGTTGGACTGGGATGTGAAACGGGCAGTAAGTGACCGAGTTGGTTGAGGATAACTGCTGTTAGCAGCATAACAAATCCCGTGACGATCAACCGACGTCGACCTGCGGTGGTCTCTTTCATATAGAAGTATAAATAAAGCAGTCCCATGCAAATCAGGGAAATAACATCAAAGGCCCGATTGTTGGTGATCGCTACCAAATGCAGAAATGGGGGGCTGGACAGCAAATGTTGGTTAAAATAGAAGAATACTGCTGAATCTATTTTAAACCAAAAACCGTGGTTTGCTGGAATATACCAAGAGAAAAACAGGGCTATTCCAAGTAAATTGAGCAGTAGTATTGTCGGCAAATTACGACGGGTCATGCGATGGCCTTTAATCTATAAATTGTCAGTGTAACAACGGTGCAGTAAATAAATTTGGGCGCATTATACTCCTTTGCGTAGTCGAGTCCCGAGTAATTCATGCTGTAATGAATTCCAGTCAGGGTCAGTTGTGCTAATGAGTTCAATCCGGCTATCAAGTGGGGGAACCTGGCGAGTTTCAATTTTCAAGTCATGCCCTTGGCGGTTAACCACCAGAGTGCCCTCAGGAATGCGCATCACGCCTTTTATACGTTCTACCGGATTTAATCGTACCCACTCCAATAATGGTACTGTGTCAAATACGGTATCGGCATTAAATACCCAACCACAACTCAGATAACCTTGACCTTGATTAAGGGCGCGACGCCAAGGTTCGTTACCTTTCAAGCTTAATGCAGCTAACCCTTTTTGCCGTGTTGAGCTGTGATGATGTGCGCCGTCGGGGAATTCATCATTATTACTGTGCGGTATATCCAGCAGAGCAATATCAATCTTCCCTTGTTCAGCATAATAGAGTGGGCGTGATACTGGCTGCTCTTCATGCCATTGCTTTAATACCGCATAATCCATCTCGCTATAGGCATCTTGTTTATTTGCCACGAGAACATCGGCTGCGGCCAATTGGTCTCGAAAATTTTCATTCTCGGTATAGCGAGGCTCACTTAACTGGCGTGCATCCAACAGTGTTAGAGTGGCATGCAGCGAGATCCACGGTTGATAAATATCCGAGGTTAATAAAGACAGAATCTGTTTTGGATGTCCCAACCCCGTTGGTTCAATCAGTAACCGATCTGGTTTTGCTTGTTGTAACAACATATTCAAGCCGACTTGCATGGGTAATCCATTGACACAACACATGCAGCCACCGGGTATTTCTTTTAATACCGCACCACTATCAGCCAATAGCGCTCCATCAATACCGATCTCGCCGAATTCATTGACCAGAACCGCCCATTTTTCATGTTCCGGTTTTTGCGACAATAAATGGCGAATGGTGGTGGTTTTGCCACATCCCAAAAAGCCGGTAATCAAGTTTGTTTTTGTCATCAGAAGTCTCCGATATTAATTTTTTTTAATGCCCTATTAAGTTTAAGGCCATTGGTGCCGTAGTTATATGCAGAGGATATAACACTGAGTCGGCTTATTTTGAAACGGAAAAAGCCAAAACACAGAGTATTTCCTAGGGGACTTAGGAACGGCGCCTAATGGTTATATCAAGATAGGAAATATAATTTGTCTCATCGAGGGATTTTAGTGAGTTATTGAAAGAGTAGCGCTATAAAAAATGCTCTATCATTTCCATTGCTCAGCCTGGAATCCTCTATCTTTAAAATGACAGTTATGAGAGTCGAGGTAGTTATGAGCAAATATCGGATGCAGATTATATTAGCAATATTGTTTTCATGGACAATATCTTTTGCCGCAAGTAGCGCACAGTCTACCTTGTCGGTGAGTGGAACAATTACATTTTCCGGAGCTATTGTAGAAAGCCCATGTGATACCTCATTTTCTGATCAAACGATAACAACCCGCTGTTATCGCAATGGTGAAACACTGACTCAACGACAAACACTCTCGCGTAATATGTCTCTAACTTCTCGGTTACCCAATCAGTTGGCGTCTTCAAATCTGGAATGGTTGAATCCGCAACGTAGTTTGGGAATTTTGACCGTTACTTACCTCTAATGCTACAAACTCAATTAATCATCCTATAAACACGGCTTATTACACTGATAAGCCGTGTTAGTTTTTCGGATGTTTTCTTCTTCATTGAAATTGTTTGACCGCAATGAAATTGTTTGACCACATGATATACTGATTGTTATTCAAACACCCTTTGGTCAGGCCAATTTAGCATTTTAAATGCTAATACCTGATGCAGGAAATAAGGTTATGCGGTTATATCAGGAAGTCGGCAGTCAGCTGCGAGAAGCAATTATCAGTGGGCAATACAATTTAGGTGATCGTTTACCGCCTGAGCGTGATATTGCCGAAAAATTCAGTGTCAGCCGCAGTGTGGTGCGTGAAGCATTGATTATGCTGGAGCTGGAAAAATTAGTGGAAGTGCGCAAGGGCTCCGGCGTCTATGTGGTGAATGTTCCCGATAGGCTCGTAAATGGGGAGTCTGTTGTGTCCGCCGACAGTGGCTATGGCCCATTTGAACTGTTGCAGGCTCGCCAATTACTGGAAAGCGAAGTCGCTGCTTTTGCTGCTATGCAAGCGACTAAAGCAGACATCATCAAAATGCGTCAGGCCATTGAGCAGGAAAAAAACGCTTTAGATGCTGGTGCTGTGGATGAAAGTGCAGATGAGTTGTTTCACTGCTTGCTGGCCCAATCGACGCAAAATAGTGTATTGGCAAATATGGTTGCAGAGGCATGGCAGGCGAGAAAAACCAGCGCCATGTGGCAGGGGGCGCACAGTCATACCCTTGATTTCAGTTACCGTTGGCAATGGATGGAAGATCACCAAAAAATCCTGCAAGCGGTGCTACGCCGAGATAGCAAAGCAGCCAAGCAAGCCATGTGGCAGCATTTGGAAAATGTAAAATTGAAATTGCTTGAAATCTCGGATGCTAACCATCCCGATTTTGATGGTTATTTGTTTGAGTCTGCGCCATATCAACTCGAAGAGTAATTTACCCTGCGGCCTTGAAGCTACAGGGGTGTTGGCTGCGATCACTGTTCTGATTGGATTTAATGAGCCTCATTCTTGAGGCTCATCCTGTTAGCTCACTAAATTAATCCTGCTGAGCTAAACGTTTTACCGTTTCTTTCGCGCCAAACTGCTGAAGGCTGAGATAAGCTTCTGTTATAGCTTGAACAAATTCGGATTGTTGTGGCAAGGATTCACCAAACAGTGATTTTAATGACAATAAACTCTGTACTCTGGCAACCCCATCTTCGCTATTCTCAACGCAGGCTTTAAAGCTATCCACCATTGGGTCACGAATATCAATAGGTTGCCCGTTATCATCTACACCGCTCACATAACGCATCCAACCCGCGATACCCAATGCCAGGCAACGATATGGGCCGCCATTTTGTAAATGCCAACGCACTGAATCCAGCATCCGTTGTGGCAATTTCTGGCTACCGTCCATAGCGATTTGCCAGGTGCGGTGTTTCAATGATGGATTGCTATAACGCTCAATCAACTGGTCAGCATAAGCATTCAGATCAATACCGGTGACGCGCAATGTTGGAGCTTGTTCTGCCATCATCAGACGACGCGCAGTCAGTCGATAATTTTCGTCTGCCATGCAGTCATTAATATGCTGATAACCGGCCAGATACCCCAAATAGGAGAGGTAAGAATGGCTACCGTTCAACATGCGCAACTTCATTTCTTCAAATGGCAAGACATCATCAACTAACTGTACCCCAGCGACTTGCCAGTCAGGGCGACCTGCTACAAATTTGTCTTCAACCACCCATTGAATAAACGGTTCACAGGCAATACCGCAAGCATCGGCCACACCTAACGTATCGGCTATTTCTTGTAATGTTTCTGGGGTAGCAGCCGGAACAATGCGATCGACCATGGTATTAGGGAAAGTGACATTCTGTTCTATCCAGCTTGCCAACTCTGGGTCGCGGGCTGTTGCCAGACCAAGTACCGCGTTTTTCACCACATGGCCATTTTCTGGAATGTTATCGCATGACAGCACAGTAAACGGCGGCAGTCCGCGCAAGCGCCGTAATCGCAGCGCTTCAACCAGAATACCAGGGGCGGAAGTGGGAGCATCAGGGATAGCGAGATCGGCGCGGACAAATTCATTTTGCAGATCCAGTTGGCCGGTACCCGGCTCAATGCAATAACCTTTCTCCGTAATAGTCAGCGACACGATCGCCACTTGTGGTTCGGCCAATTTTTCTAGCACCTGCATAACGCCGTCTAAGCGGGCATGCACCGATTCACATACCGAGCCAACGACAATGGCTTGATTGCTTTGCGCGCCTTTTTCCAATACGGAGAAGAGGTGGTCTTGTTGGCGCAAGTTTTGAATCAAGACATCAGCACCAAACAAGCTGACTTCACAGATTCCCCAGTCGCCTCCCTGTTTATTTAATACCCTGTCAGTCAATAGCGCCTGATGAGCGCGGTGAAATGCGCCAAAACCGATGTGAACAATGCGGCTTTTCAGTGCAGTTCTATCATAAGCAGGCTGCTGTACGGTGTCGGGAAGGCGGCTGTTGGCAATAGTGTTCATTCGTGGCTCCAGAATCATTCACCCCATGGATATAACAAAGGGGATTGCGATAAAAGGTGTTAGATAAAAAGTTGTTAGACCAGTTTCGTTTGGCTTCTATAGGAAAAAGCCACACCATACTGACCGTTTTCTTTTGCTTGTTGCCATACAATAACGGCTTGCAGTGTAAAGCCATATGACAGAAAATAAAATTGGTAAGTCCAATATTGATTATATTCGTGAAGTGGATCAACCAATGAGGTTTTGCTTTTTGACACGCAGCGCTTAAAGAGTAAGGATAAAGCTGAGTGATACCTCTTGGAAATCGGTATAACAACATTGTCCGTATAAAAACATTGTCGGTATAAAAGCATTCGTGGGATAACCGCATTAGTCGGTATAACAAAATTGTATGCACCTGAACAGTTTACGTAGAAGGTAAAAATAAATGGAACAAACATGGCGTTGGTATGGCCCAAATGATCCGGTGTCGTTAGATGATGTCCGTCAGGCTGGTGCGACCGGAGTAGTGACTGCATTACACCATATCCCGAATGGTCAAGTCTGGCCGGTGAGTGAAATCAAACAGCGTCAGGCTGAAATTGCGGCTAAAGGGTTGGTATGGTCGGTGGTGGAAAGTGTACCGATTCATGAGGAAATAAAAACTCATAGCGGTAATTACGATCAACATATTGAAAACTATCAACAAACTCTGCGTAACCTTGCCGAATGCGGCATTGATATCGTGTGCTATAACTTCATGCCGATATTGGACTGGACACGTACCGATCTGGAATATCAATTGCCGGATGGTTCCAAGGCACTGCGCTTTGACCAGATAGCCTTTGCTGCTTTCGAGCTGCATATTCTGAAACGCCCCGGCGCGGAGAAGGATTACACCGCTGAAGAGCAAGCACAGGCGAAAGCTTACTTTGACGCGATGACCGAGGCTGATATTGCCAAGTTGACAGGCAATATCATTGCGGGTCTACCCGGCGCTGAAGAGGGTTATACGCTGGATCAATTCCGTGCGCGCTTAGCCGAGTATGATGGCATCGATAAAGCGCAACTACGTGAAAATATGGCATATTTCCTGCGTGCGATTATACCGGTTGCTGAACAGGTCGGTCTGCGTATGGCGGTTCACCCGGATGATCCACCGCGCCCAATTCTTGGTCTGCCGCGTATTGTTTCCACCATTGAAGATATGCAGTGGCTAAAAGAGACCGTTGACAGCATCCATAATGGTTTCACTATGTGTACCGGCTCTTATGGTGTCCGTGCAGATAATGACTTGGTGAAGATGATCGAGACTTTTGGCGATCGTATTCACTTCACTCATTTGCGTTCGACTTGCCGCGAAGGGAACCCAAAAACCTTCCATGAAGGCGGTCACCTGCAAGGTGATGTTGATATGTACTCAGTGGTTAAAGCCATTTTAACTGAAGAGCAACGTCGCCAGGCCGCGGGAGATAGGCGTCCAATTCCGATGCGACCAGACCACGGCCACCAAATGCTGGATGATTTACATAAGAAAACCAATCCGGGCTATTCCGCGATTGGTCGGCTGAAAGGGTTGGCAGAAGTTCGCGGAGTTGAGTTGGCGCTTAAGCGCGCATTCTTCCCTGAGCTTAAATAGCCCTTCATCTTTCAAACTGCAGGTGTGTTGGCTGCTCTCAATAACCCGAATCACTTACTTATGTAAGCTCATCGGGATTATCTCGCTTGCCGCCTTCCTGCATCTTGAAATCTATAGGGCATAGTTTGGGTATAAAATAGTTAAGGGCCGGTATTCCGGCCCTTAATAATTTGAAAGATGAAGGGTATTAGTCTGCACGGCCCATATAGCGGCGCTCTGCAATATGAATACGGATTTTCTCGCCAGGGCTGATATATTCTGGTACCTGAATAGATAAACCGGTACTCATTACTGCCGGTTTGTTACGGGCACTGGCTGATGCACCTTTAATGCTCGGCGCGGTTTCAACAATTTCCATATCAACAGTCTGTGGCAATTCTAACGCCAGCAATTGACCATCCATTGTCAGAACTTGCATCCCTGGCATCCCACCTTCAGGAATAAACAACAGTTCTTCTTCAATCTGCTCTTTTTTGAAGTTGTATGGAGTGAAATCTTCGTCATCCATAAAGACATATTCGTCGCCATCGATATAAGAGAAATTCACACTGCGGCGCGTCAAAGTGATGGTGTCGAGGATTTCATCTCCTTTAAAACGCTCTTCAACTTTTAAACCGGTACGCACATCAGAAAAACGCATTTTATACAAAGTGCTCGCACCACGGGCACTTGGGCTTTGCACGTCGATATCTTTCACCAGCAGTAATTTGCCGTTGAGGTTGACCGCCATACCGCGTTTTATTTCGTTAGCTCTTGCCATTTATTAACCGCCAATCAGGATTGAAGATAAGTTGCGACAAGTTACTCGTGCCGCGTGATTCAGGCAAGGAGATAGCGCAAAAAAGAGTAAGATTTTCGTGACAGAATCGGCCTTATGCATACACCGGCAACAGACCCATTAATGCTGCAATATGAGCCACAGCATTGATCAGGCCAAACAGGATAATAAAGCCAATCATAAAGCGCCCACCCGGTGCGCGATAACTTGCTTGTGGGAAGCGTTTACGACTGGCGCGCGCCATCAATGCCGGGACAATAACCGCCCAAATGGTGGCGGCTAAACCAGCAAAACCAATGGCGTAAATAAAACCATTCGGGAACAGCAGCGCCCCGACAGTAGGTGGAACAAAAGTGATGAGTGCTGATTTGGTACGCCCGCCGCGGTCATCGGTGAATTTAAAGAAATCAGCAATAAAGTCGAACAAACCAAGGGATACCCCAAGGAATGAGCTGGCTAATGCCATATAAGAGAAGGCATTTAGCAGTTGGCTGGTGGCTTGACTGGCAGAGACAGTATCCATCTGTTTCAGCAGGCTACCAATGTTACCGCCATCAGCAATAACTTGTTTGAATGCATCCCGGGCTATATTGCCCTGAATGGCATACTGCCACAGGATATAAATGACCAACGCTATCAACGTGCCGTATAGCAAGCTGCGCACCACCGCTTTACCATCTTTATGGTAGTACTTCACCAACCCCGGCACATTACCGTGGTAGCCAAAGGAGGTCAGTAAGTAGGGTAGTGCGGCTAATGCATAGGGTAAATAACTGGCATTGCTATCAGTCTGATTGAACAAAACCGCGCTTTCCACATGGCTAAACATATCACCGACAGACATGACGAATGTAATGACCATTCCGCCGATCAATATGGTGCTTAAGCGATCAACGGCGCGGGTGGATAACCAGACAATAAATGCCACCAAAACGGCAAAGATAAAGCCTGCTCCGGTTTGACCAATGCCCACGGTGTTTTCCAGCGTATGGGTAATAATTGAGCCGCCGGCTGAAATATAGGCGTAGGTCAGAATATAAAGAACAAAAGTGATAGATACACCATTAATGGAGCTCCACACCTTACCCAGCAGGTCCTGCACCATGGTGTGGAAACTGGCTCCGCTCGGATAGTTCAGATTGGCTTCCAGAATCATCAAACCGGAAATCAGCATGCAGGCCCACGTATAAATCAGCAGCATAACCGAGCCGCTGAACCATACCCCCGCGGTTACGATGGGAATTGAGAACATCCCCGCCCCCACAGCGGTACCGGCGACTATCATTGCGCCGCCGAGGACGGAGGGGCGTGATAGTGGTTGGGATACTTCCATCGACATTTAATTTCACTCCAAATTCTCTTCGTACTTGAAGTTGCAGGGGTGTTCGCTGTACTCACTCACCCGAATCACTTACTTTTGTAAGCTCATCGGGATGAGTTCACTGGCTGCCTACCTGCAACACCAATTACTTTGAGAATATATAATATGGTAATTGTTCTTTCGTACTAGCTCAATGGTACATTGTGGCAGCGAAGCTGTAAACAGATGAATATGCTTATGTGGATAGTTTGGTCAGTGGTTAGTCTTGGTTCGGTGTTGTGTTGTAATTGAATATCGCCTGAATAAGCATTTTTTAGGTTAAAAAGTAAACTGGGAATAATCGAGTTAGGTGGTGAAGCTGTGTGCTGGATCGGCTATTGAGTCGTTGAGCAAGGATAGTGCTGGTAGTTAACGAGGGGGGTTGCTATTGTCCGCTGTTATGCCACCAGCCTACAGGAGCCTGCTGATGGACTGTCGCTCAGATTGCGGTGCCTGCTGTATTGCTCCTTCAATTTCCAGCCCGATCCCCGGTATGCCATTCGGCAAGCCCGCCAATACCCGTTGCCTGCATTTGGATGACAATATGCGCTGCGGTATTTTCCATTTGCCATCTCGCCCAGCAGTATGTGCCAGCCTGCAAGCATTGCCGGAAATGTGTTTTGATACGCGCGAAAAGGCGCTGGTGTATTTGATTAAACTGGAAGCGGATACTGCGCCTTAATCGATGACTGGCTCGGCGAGAAAGCACGGTGAGCCAAGGGTTTACCGCACCTAGATACCGTCTTGCCAGCTATCTGGCAAGCGGTATTTCAGCCGCAAATGGTTTACCCGACTTCAATACGCCATAAGCTAACTGCAACAACTTTTTCATTGCTGCACACACCAGGCA